>Ga0180732_1000145_pt1 | contig 68552 bp, 74 predicted proteins | sample KR11_01MetaG_FD_148674 | JGI IMG/M metagenome (GOLD analysis project Ga0180732, IMG submission 148674) | Groundwater microbial communities from the Olkiluoto Island deep subsurface site, Finland - KR11_0.1 MetaG | ecosystem: Environmental > Aquatic > Deep subsurface > Groundwater | place... | reverse complement strand
AGCAGATTCAATGCATTTTGAATGGATTCATTGAGGTTTATAGGCAAGAATTCGTATAATTCTTTCCTCGCCAACCCAAGCAAATTTTTAACTACATTTCCAGCCCTCTGACCTGCTATCTCTATTAATTTCACTGATTCTATCCAATCATCTTCGTCTTTCGGCAGATCACGCATGAGGATTTGTGCATTAGCAATCACAGCAGCAAGAGGATTATTTATTTCATGTGCAACACCAGCAGCTAATTGACCTACTGCTGCCAGTTTCTCGCTTTGAATTAATTCTGTTTCAAGATGTCGCTTTTCTGTAACATCTTGCTCAAACAAAATGGCTTGAATGGCTAATTCATTATTATCTAAAATTGGATATGTACTAATTTCCCATTCTGTAGAGGTATCGTTCTCGCCCCAAAACCTTTGATTGCGACTGGTCAAACCACCGTTATACAAAGTCTCAGCAACTTTACACCCCGGACAAGGCGCATTTTGATGATGCAAAGCTTCATAACATCGCTTACCTACAAGCAGATTTGGGGCAATTCCTGCGCGGGTCGCTCGGCTTCTATTTATAGCGACTAAAGCATAATTTCGGTCAATAATATAGAAAGAGGCAGGAATGCTATCAAAAAGCGCTCTTAATGTATTACGAGAATTTAACAATTCCCAACCACTAGCTTCAAGATCAGCATTTGCTATTTTTAATTGTTGAATCAATTGACTATTATAGATGCTGTTCGCCAATGAAGTTGCCAATGAAACCAATAAACCCTGATCAAAAGCATCTAGTGGTGTATGTGGCGAGTTATAAATTGTGATGACGCCAACAGTAACAGAATTTATAATAATTGGAGAACAAATCATCGATCTTTTTGTAATATCTCGGCATGAATCCGTTTCATAATCAAACATCTGGTCATTTAATACGTCAACAACTTGATAAAAAAGGCTCTTTTCTACACAATTTTTTAATATGCCTTTTTCAAACCGGATTGTATCGTTTATTAGCCATTCTGAACCTGTTCCAACCATCTTTTTTTGTGCAATGGATGGATTTTCTGGATCTAGCAGAACCAAACCAGCCATTTCACCTTTAAAAGTATCTTTTATCCCTTTTAATATCCATAATTGAACATCGTTCAGGTTCAATTCCGAGCTTTGTGTGGCAGAAATAATCCTTAATGTCGTAAGATATTGTTCACTGCTTATGGTTGTAACTTTTGTTTGATGAATGAATAACTCTCTCGCAATACTGTTTCTCACCAAGTTTAAAAGAAATAAGTCTTTTTCTGGAATATCTTTTGAATCAAGAACAATTATTGCCTGGATTTCTTGTTTCCAATAGAGAGGAAATAATTGAAATAATTCACGTCGATAACTTTTTTCTTCTCTGGATTTTCCTTCAATAAAATTAGTGATTTCATATAACAATTGTGCCGAAATATTTCTGTTACCATCCACCCATGCGTCTAAAGGAGATAAAGTTAACCATATCGGTTCCCTTTTTTTATAGGTTTTTGGAATGAAAATGCCCCCATTTTCACGATTCAGTACTTCAAGCAATCCTGGAAGTCCAATTTTTATGACACCACGAAGCGAATCAGCTTCACTAATGGCAATATCTAATTTTGAAACGAGATCCAGCTTATTTAGTTCGGATTCCATATATATATACAATAGGAACTAAATTTTTATTAAGAACGTTCTGTCTTTATTGTATAACCATACCCTGGCACTGTTTCTATAAAACTGGGTATATGTGGATCGAGTTCAACCCTTTCTCTAAGGTTTTTGATATGAACTCGAACCAAATCCGGACTTCCTGTATCTGAGGGATAATCCCATACTTCATCTAATAAACGGTTAGGCGAAAAAATTTCTCCAGGATGGCTCATCAAATGATAGAGAAGATCATATTGGATGGGGGTTAGTCTTATTTTGGTGTTTCCAGGAATTGTTAACTCATAAGTTTTTGTGTCTAGCACATAACCTTGCAATTGAATGCAATATAAAGGAATCAATGGTTTTTGTTCTGACTTCATTTCCTTTGAAGAATTTCTGTTTTTTGAAAAAATATTGCTAATTGAAAAACCTTTCCTCTCTGTTTCATTATCTACTTCTTTTTGGACTGCTTTTGTACGCCGAATTATGGCTTTTACGCGTAAAATTAATTCATCTAAATTGAAAGGTTTGCCAAGATAATCGTCTGCCCCAGCATTAAACCCCATAATTTTGTCTTCGTCTTTGGTTTTTGCAGTTAAAAAAAGAATAGGGACATTTACTAATAATGGATCTGCTCTCATTTCTCGACAAACAGTATATCCATCCATTCCCGGCATAATAACATCTAGAATAACTAGTTCAGGTATTCGTTTATGTGCCAACTGTAAACCCTCAACACCAGAACTCGCCAAGGCAACTTTGTAATTTTCTCTGCGGAGACACCGTTCTATTGTTCTCGAAACAATATCGTCATCTTCAATTACAAGGATATTTGCTTGTTCCATCAATACCCTCCCTCTTTTATTGTTTTATGTGATGAACCAGTAATCATAATAACATCCATTATAAGCGCCTGTCTAATAAATTGCTATACGGAATTTTAATTATTTGCATATAATGCTTTCTTATTCCATTATTATTATAATCAATTTAGCAAAAAACCTAAATCTCCTCCTAAAGGGCTAATGATTTAAATTATTTGACCGATAATATTTTTTTTAGACGCTCTTAACACTCCTTTCACGGTCAATTTACAGAATCTGGGGGATGGGTATGCTAAAGTATCTACTAGCAGCCCTCGTATCAGGCGTTGCTTTCGGAAAGGTAGGACAATGTGATTCTTGTTACCAGGTTTGATGGATCAACATTCTTTATAAATGCAGAATTAATCAGGTCAATTGAACACACTCCTGATACCGTAATAACCTTAACCACTGATTACAAAATTATCGTGCGAGATACTGCTGAGCAAATCCTCGATAGAATAATGAAATATCAACAGCTAGTTCGGGGTGCAGAATTCCGGGATAGTTTAGAAAATAAAAATAAAGAGGAATAATGGATCTTTCGACTCTCATAGGATTGGTTATTGGATTTGGTATCGTTGTGGTTACCTTGATATTAGACGGTGGACACTTTGGAGATCTGTTTTCTGTTCCACAATCAATCATGTTAATTTTTGTGGGTTCTATGTCAGCGACAGCTATTTCGGTTGGAACAAAAGTCTTTAAGACTCTACCAAAATTAATTACAGCCACCTTTCTCCAACACAAATCTGATCCTTCTGAAGCAATTGAGCTGTTAACCCGAATGGCTGATAAAGCCAGAAGAGAAGGTTTGCTAGCACTTGAAGAAGAAAGTAAAAAAATTAAAGACCCCTTTTTACAAAAAGGTATCATGTTGGTCGTTGATGGCGTTGATCCGGCACAGGTTAGATCTATTCTTGAAACAAACATCGAAAACCTCGAAGAGAGACATAAAAAAGGCGCGTCGTTATTTATCAACGCTGGAGGGTTCTCACCAACTTTTGGGATTATCGGTACTGTAATGGGGTTAATGCATGCTTTACAACTTTTAGATGATCCCAAAAAACTTGCTGAAGCTATTGCTGGCGCATTTCTGGCAACGCTTTGGGGATTATTATGGGCTAACCTATTTTTTCTTCCGCTCGGTAATAAGCTAAAAACTAAAAGTCAAGAAGAAGTTCATTATCGCTATCTTCTTACTGAAGGTATTCTCGCCTTACAAGCCGGTGAAAATCCACGTATTGTCCGAGAAAAATTAAACGCTTTCCTTGCACCAAAAGAAATAAAATCTGAAGATGGTAAGAAAAAATCTACGACTGCGTCATCAGAAAAAGTAAAGGCTTAGCAATGAGCAAACGCAAAAAACATGAAGAAGGACACGCAGATGAACGTTGGCTTGTGAGTTATGCTGACTTCATTACACTTCTATTTGTTTTATTCGTAGTGCTCTGGTCACTGGGACAAGTTGATGTAGAAAAATATAAAATATTGGCCGAAAGTATGCGCGCGGCATTTTCTTTTGGCGGTGCGGTAAGTGTTGTCTCCAATCCTATTAGTTCCGGTGGTGGTGGTACCGATCCAAATAGTGTCCCTGCGCCGATCACAATTCCAGGTATGCCTGCAAAGCCACCCCAATCTGATGATGTGGCAAGTCAATTAACTACTATGCTAAATGAAATGAATATGGGATCAGGTGTAAGCGTTCAAACAAACATTGAAGGAGTTCTTATTTCACTCAGTGAAAGTTTGATCTTTTATCCTGGTACAGCAAATCTTTATCCTCAAGGATATCCAGTTTTGGATGGGATTATCGGCATGCTGAATTCGATGCAAAATCAATTGCGTATTGTCGGTCATACCGATAATACACCGCCAACAGATAGCAAATATGCTAACAATTTTGAGCTTTCAGTTGCGCGTGCCAATGTTGTTGCTCAATATTTAATTAACAAAGGCATAGAACCTGCACGATTATCTATTTCGGGTAAAAGTGAATATGCTCCGGTTTTTCCAAATGACACAGATGAACATCGTTCAATGAATAGTCGTGCAGAAATTGTTATTATATATCCAGATACATCCAGCTCCTTTACAACGGGTGGTTCTCTTCAATAAAAAGGAATTTATATGGAAAATCCAAAGAAAACATCAATTTTGCCAAAAATCTTGCAAATATTTGCTCTAGTTCTAATGGGTATTTTTTCATTAACAGGGCTGGCTGCCGCGTATATCATTTTTGCACCGGATGACTTGCCAAAACCATTTTATTTACAGTATAACTACCCAACGATGCCGGTCGATGCGACAATGGCTGCCGCAGGTATTGAACCGACAGCAATAGAATCTAATCATGTGTATGTAGCTGGCGAAGGAATAATGATCAATACCGGGTCAAAAATTGTAAACCTATCAGACCCTCTTGGTCGAAAATATATTCGAATTACAATCGTAATTGAGTTTGCTCCATCCCAATCGACATATCACGAAATGCCAGTTGAAGAAAAATCGGCTTATGTGGCAGAATTCAATTCTGAAGTAACAGCCAAATTGCCAATTATTGATGATGCGGTAGTCACTTTGATTTCCTCCAAAACTTTTGAAGAATTATATACAGCTCAGGGGAAAGAAACTTTGCGTCTTGAATTATCAGATTTAATCACTCAACGTTTGCCAGACTATCATATCCTTTCAGTATACCTAACTGAATTTGTTGTACAGTAATATGGAGATTTATGCTCAGTCAATCAGAAATTGATGCCCTGCTAAAGGGCGCAATAGAAATAGAAGAAAAGGATGGCGGTGGTAGCGTCAACCTTGCTGAAATTATGGGTTCTCCCAGTAGCTCAGCCCCAATTAACAAATCTTCTGATCCATCAAAGAAGATTCAAGCCTACAATTTCTGGTCTCCAGAAAGGTTTTCAAAGGAACAAATAAGAGCAGTAGAACTTGTTCATGAAGATTTGGCTGAACGCCTGGCAACATCTCTTCCTACGTTCATTAGAACAGCATTACGCCCCAGATTAGTTCATACTGAACAAGGACGTTTTCATGATTTTCTCAAGGATCTTCCTGAACAAAGTCTTTTCCATTTAATCACATTGGCGCCATTGCCCGGACAAATGATACTTACAATCAGCCCAAACGTCTGCCATGTTATCCTTGAACAGCGACTTGGTGGCAAAATGGAAGGTGAACCGAGTATTAGGGCATTGACTGATATTGACCAATCGTTGCTGCGTGGATTGGTTGAACATATGTTAAATGACTTAAAAAGTGCATGGAGTAAAGTTGCTTCAATTGAACCTCAATTGGATGACAGCACGGTAAACCAACATTGGGTACAGATGTTAATGGGAAACGAACGTGTTCTACTTTTGACCTTTGAATTATCAATTAACATGGTGACCGGAACTATGAATGTTTATATCCCATTTAGTTCATTAAAACCTATTTCAGCAAATTTGAATCCTGCAGTTTGGGTTACTGGGCGCAAAGAAAAACAATCCAATTCTGCTGCCAAACAAATGACATTAGACTTGTTATATCCTGTAAAACTCCCCGTAAAAGTAACTATGGGTAAAACCAGGTTATCACTTGGAGATGTTGCAAATCTTACTATTGGAGATGTGATTCAAACCGACACAAATATCAAGAATCCATTGATCATGCGTGTCGCCAATGAAGACCTTTTCAATGTTCAAATTGGAAAAATTGGCAAAAATATTGCAGTACAAGTTGTCTCAGTTAATCGAGTTGAAAAACTGTTCTAGAGAAGAGGTAATAATATGGATAATAACGCCGCAGTTCCAGAAACTGCAACTTCAAACAATGGATTTCAAGCAAACATAGATATGTTGATGGATGTACCGCTAACCGTCACTATTGAACTTGGTCGTACCGAGATGACTTTAAAACAAGCATTAGAGTTAAACCAGGGTTCTGTCATTGAACTAAGCCGTCTGGCTGGTGATCCAATTGATGTGTTTGTAAATGAAAGACTGATAGCCCGCGGCGAGGTCGTTGTGGTTGACGATAAATTTGCTGTTCGCATTACTGAGTTGTTTTCAAATGCTAATAAAGACAATGCTCAGGGTGAAAAGGCATGAACAAAGGTAATGAACGTTTGATGGCAATCATTGTTTACTTGCGAAAACTTCCTCGCTGGGCATTAATTGGGATAACAGTTGGCGCAATAGTGCTCCTTGGCGGCGCTATGTTTTTGCTATTGCCTCAATCCTCCCCCTCCCCAGGTGATGTTTCTTATGTAAATTCCACTGGATTCGCTTTCAGCGTTTTTTTGAAACTAGGTGTTGTTGTTCTTATAATTGCAGGGATTGCGATTGTAATCCGTCAAATGCAAGTAAAAGGACAGGCAACTTCAACAAAACTTGTTGGAATCATTGAAACCGTTCATCTTACACCACATCGGACGTTATATCTTATCAGTGTTGATAATCAAAAAATACTCATTGGTGCAACTGATCAATCTATGACAAACCTTTATCAATTGTCCAAATCAGAAAATGAGACCCAGTATCAACAAATACCTCCTTCTCAAAATTTTTCCGATTTCTTGGACAAAGCAAAAAATAAAAAAAATGACGAATAGATCATTATGAAAAAAAACCTCAAAATCATTTTACTAATAACAGCCTTATCTTTTGTTCTTTTTGGCTTAACATCTTGTGATACATCCTCTGAGTTATCAGCTCCAGGTGTAAGTTTTTCAGTATCACCTGCCGATCAGCCAGAACAAGTAACAACAGGTGTTCAACTTCTTGTTCTCTTAACGGTGCTATCCTTAGCACCATCGATATTAATTTTAGGAACCTCATTTACACGAATTGTCATCGTTATATCAATGGTACGTAATGCAATTGGTACACCGGCTATTCCACCTAACCAGGTGGTCATAGGACTTTCTTTGCTCTTAACATTTTTCGTGATGGGTCCTGTCTATACAGAAATTAATGAGAATGCCATTAAACCTTTCATGAATAAACAAATTTCTCAAACAACAGCACTGACTAATGCAATGGAACCTGTAAGAGAGTTCATGTTCAAACAAACCAGAGAGAAAGATATACAACTGTTCATGGAAATGAGCGGTGATGCTCAACCAGCAACGATTGCAGATATTCCAACTACTGCATTGTTTCCTGCTTTTGTCATTAGCGAACTTAAAACTGCATTGACCATGGGATTTCTTTTATATATACCCTTTCTCATTATTGATCTACTGATTTCAAGCATTCTGCTATCTTTGGGCATGATGATGTTGCCGCCATCACTAATATCACTTCCATTTAAATTACTATTGTTTGTGATGGTTGATGGTTGGTATCTCATCACGCGTTCATTGATGTTAAGCTTTGGTGGTGGATAAAATGGATGAAGCCTATTTAATTACTCTTTCTCAAAACGCCATAACTTTAATGTTAGTGGTAGCTGGACCAATTTTGCTCACAAGTTTGTTAATTGGTACTATAATTAGCTTAATTCAGGCCGCCACCCAGGTCAATGAAGTAACCATGACATTTATTCCAAAAATAGTTGGTATTGGTTTAATTTTACTTTTATTGGGGTCTTGGATGATGCAGCAGATTCTAATTTTTACAACCGGAATATTCAACAGCTTACCAAGCTTCGTAAAATAATTTTGATCAACTATTGGATTCATTTATGTCACTTTCAAAAGTAGATACGATCATTAAAACTGTTGAAAATTTACGCCCTATGCCCACAAGTATTACGCGGGCTTTGAGGGCTATAGAAGACTCCAGCGCGACCTCTGTTGAAATTTCTGAGATCATTGGTTTAGATCAAGCACTTTCAGCTTCTATCCTTCAGTCGGCAAATTCTGTATCCATGGGATTTTCAACAGATTGCTCGAAACTTTCAGAAGCTGTGATGCGACTTGGATTCAAGCGTCTCAAGGGGCTAATTCTTGGAATTGCGGCTGTTGGTCCATTTAACCAAAGCTTAAAAGGCTATCGGTTTGGTGCTGGTGAACTCTGGAACCACTCAATTGCCACAGCAGTTTCTGCCGAATGGATCGCTCGAGAACTTCGCTACCCTGACCCTGAGGAAGCCTATACAGCAGGTCTTTTGCATGATATGGGTAAATTATTTCTTGATCAATTTGTTTTTTCAGATTACACTCGCATCGTTGATTTGATGCTTAAGTATAAGCTAACGCTTTATATGGCAGAAGAACAATTACTTGGTATTGATCACGCCAAAGTTGGCGGTCTAATTGCTGAAAAATGGAATTTTCCAGTCATTTTGGTAGATGCAATTCGATATCATCACACTCCTTCTTTTGCACGATCGAACCAGCGACTACCAGCAATCGTCAATGTTGCAAATTCATACTTTGAAAATACTGGCAATCAAAGTGCTTTGTTTTTCGAACGTTCCATTCATCCTGAGACTTTTCAAATTTTGAATATATCACAAGAAAGAATTGATCAGATGCATGTTCAACTAACCAACTACATGCTCTCCTCTGGTTAAAATGACTGCTAATCCAATCCCATTAGTATTGATTGTGGAATCTGATACAGTTCAACGTGATTTAATTCAATTATGTCTTCAACGAATCGGGTGTCAAGTAATATCTACGCGCAATTATGAAGTAATATCAACTATTATTGCCAAAGATCATCCCTCATTAATCATTTTGGATACTTTTTTACCAGGTTCAAGTGGTCTTGAAGTTATTAAGGAATTGAACCAAAAAAAGCTGTTAAAAAACACAAAGGTCTTACTAATCTCTTCTTTCGGCTTTTCAGATATTATCCAACAAGCAAAAGATTCTGGTGTTCAAGAATTCATGATAAAACCAATAAACATTGAAGAGTTTTCAACTAGAGTGACCACCATGTTAAAAATTTGATATTGTCGGCTGTTTTTTAAAATACTTTAGCTTTTTTACGTTTATTTTAGATTCGCTTCATCCCACCTTTACTGACAATGAAACTGAGTAAGGTTATCCTCATTGTAGAGGTAACCATTTTTTTGCATGTTGATTTCGATTGCCCAAACCCAGGTATTCTTTTTGGTTCTCACGCGAGTGTTGGCAGTAATCATTCATATTCCCAACCTTGGTGGCCAAACAATACCCACCCAAATTAGAGTTGGGCTAGGGTTGATTTTAGCAGCAATTCTTGTTCCATGGAACACATTACTGAGTGCTGAAGTGGAAAGCATGGCCTTACTAACCTTTGCTGCTGCAATTCTGAAAGAAATAATTATTGGAACCTTTATTGGGTATGCGGCTATATTAACCTTTGCAGTTATTTCGATAGCCGGCGAAACCATGGGCATTGGAAGCGGTTTTGGGTCTGACAGAATTTTTAATCCAGCAATTGAGCAATCAGTAACCCCAATTGGTCAATTATTTGTGGTCATTTCGATGCTCTATTTTATGGCCTTAAATGGTCACCACATTTCTCTTGTGGCTTTACAAAAATCATTTTCTTTCCTTCCGGTTAACTCTCCACTTCCGGTTTTTTCCGTTGAAACTTTAATGCGATCCACTGCTCAATTAATTGCCGTAGGTATTCAAATCGCTTTTCCGATTTTCGCTGCGCTTTTGTTAACCGATATAACGCTGGGTTTACTTTCCAGAGTCGCACCACAAGTTCAAGTTTACTTCCTTGGTCTTCCGCTCAAGATTGGATTAAGCCTTTTTGCACTGGGTTTATCACTTTCAATATTCTTTCCCTATTTAAGAGAATTATTTTCTAATCTTGGTGCGCGAATGCTAAGCATGGTTGCTTTCTGAGGATAAATGGCAGATAAAACTGAAGCCCCAACTCCAAAAAGATTAGAAGAAGCTCGCGATGAAGGCCGCGTTGCTAAGAGTATTGAGTTAAATTCTGCTGCAGTATTAATGCTTGGTCCACTATTACTAATGGGACAAGGGAAAGCAATTTTCCAATGGATAGAAACATACTTAGTTGAAACTATCTCAAATCTATCAACCAAAGAATTCACTCCTATCGCAGCTCGTGAAATGTTTATTCAAATTTCGCTCGGAATCCTTCCAAAGTTGGCGATATTGCTGGGAATCATATTATTAACTGGCGCACTTATCACTCTTGCGCAAACTAAATTCCTTTGGTCCTCCAAACGCAAAAAATTTGATTTGAAAAAAGTTAATCCAATTCAAGGTTTCAAACGACTTTTCTCAGGTCAGGGTTTAGTTGAACTGGCAAAAGCAATGTTAAAACTAGGTGTTATTGGCTGGGTTGCATTTTCATTTATTAAAGGAAAAGTTTATGATTTGGCCTGGTTAGGAAACGTTGATCTACGTTCAGGGATCCAATCATTGACTGATCTTGCTTCTGCCCTTGCCGTTAGAGTAGGCACGACTTACCTTGTCATTGCTATCGCAGATTATGCATACCAACGTTACAAATTTACGAAATCAATGAAAATGTCAAAAGAAGAAGTCAAAGAAGATTTCAAACGGTCTGAAGGCGATCCATTTATGCGAGGCCGCATTCGCTCTCAACAAAGAGCCCTCGCCCGTAATCGCATGATGTCCAATGTTCCAAAAGCCACCGTTGTAATCACCAACCCAACGCATATTGCAATTGCAATTGAATATAACGGAACAAATATGTCTGCACCTAAAGTTTTAGCAAAAGGTGCAAATTTAATAGCTCAACGTATAGTTGACATCGCTCGAGAAAACAATATTCCTGTGGTTCAAAATATTCCACTAGCAAGATCAATATTTAAGACAGTTGAAGTTGAACAACAAATTCCATCTGATCTCTACATAGCGGTTGCTGAAATTTTAGCCTACATCTATCGGTTAAAAGGCCGCATACCCCGACCCGCAAAAGCGCAAGCCTAATAAAGAGGATAACGAATGACCACAACTACACAAACACCAACCTCAACATTTAGCCTTCGGAAACTTCTTGGCCGTAAAGATATGGCAATGGCAGTCGGCCTAGTCATTATCGTTTCATTATTAATTGTTCCGCTTCCGGCTCCAATTGTTGACATTTTGATTGTTGTCAATCTTTCAATTTCAATTGGCATTCTATTGTTGACAATGTACATCAAACAGCCAATGGAATTTTCAGTATTTCCAACAGTATTGCTGCTGGTTACACTATTTCGATTAGGAATAAATATTCGTACCAGTTATTTAATCCTTCTTGAGGGCAATGCTGGCGCAGTGGTTTCAGCATTTGGCAATATGATCATTGGCGGCAATTATGTCGTTGGCGTGGTTATTTTCCTCATTTTGATGATTATCCAATTTGTAGTCATTAACAGTGGTGCTGGCAGGGTTGCCGAGGTTTCTGCCAGATTTACTTTGGATGCCATGCCCGGCAAACAGATGTCCATTGATGCAGATTTAAATGCCGGTTTGATAGATGAAATGCAAGCCAGAGCTCGTCGTAAATCAATTGAGTCAGAAGCTGATTTTTATGGTGCTATGGATGGTGCTTCTAAATTTGTCCGTGGCGATTCGATTGCAGCAATTATTATTATGTTGGTGAACATTCTGGCTGGTTTTGTTATAGGCATGCTTCAAAAAGGCATGGATGCCATGACAGCCCTCCAAAATTATGCATTGATCACAATTGGAGCTGGCTTAGCAGTTCAAATCCCTGCTTTGTTAATCTCTGCTGCATCCGGTTTGATCGTGACACGTTCAACATCAGAAGATTCACTAGGCTCTGATCTTTTTAAGCAACTTTCCAATTTTAGTGTTTTAACTGTAGGTGCAGTGATAATGGGAGCCCTTGTATTGGTTCCTGGCTTACCAAAATTGCCATTCATTGCAGTGAGTGGTGTTCTTGGAGGAGCAGCTATTTATGTTGGACGCTTAAAAAGGAAAGAAGCAGATAGTAATCCTTCAACACAAGAAATAACCAAATCATCTGAAGCAGAAACGCCCGAGGATATGATGGAGTTAATTGTAATTGATGCCATGGAATTGGAAATTGGATACAGCTTAATACCCTTAATTGATGATGAAATGCCAGATAATTTATTAAAAAGAATTACAGGAATCCGTAGGCAAATGATGTTAGAACTTGGCTTGGTCTTGCCAGTCGTACGCATTCGTGACAATCTACGGCTTCAACCGCAAGCTTACCGCATAAAAATTCGTGGACAAGAAGTAGCGCATGGTGATTTATTGCTGGATCGATTACTGGCAATTCCAGGTAATGAAACAGATGAAGAATTGAAGGGTATCGAAACCATGGAACCAGCATTTGGATTACCCGCTTTATGGGTTTCTGAAGGAGAACGTGGAAGAGCAGAATTAATGGGTTATACAGTTGTTAACCCGGTTTCTGTGTTGTCAACCCACCTTACTGAAGTTGTTCGAACCCATGCGTCTGAATTATTGAATCGTCAGATGGTTCAAGAGATGTTAAATCAATTGAAATCAAAGAGCCCAGCTTCTGTAGAGGGTGTTGTTCCTGAAATGGTTAGTTTGAATGATGTTCTCAGTGTTCTGCGCAATATAGTAAAAGAACGCGTTCCAATCCGCGATCTAGGCGGAATTCTTGAAGTGATTGCAAACAATGCAAATATCACAAGAGACCCAGCAATACTAGCTGAAGCCGTCCGCCAATCTTTGGCAAACACAATATCAGGTTTATATAGAGACGAAACGAACACATTGCATGTTTTCACTTTGTCACCTCAACTAGAATCTGCGCTTCGAAGCTCCTTAGGAGCTAATGAAAATGGCGTTGGTTTCCAAATTGATGCTTCACTGGCTCAAACCATTCTGACCCACACAGGTGAACAAATGGAAAAAATGGCGCAAAATGGAAAACAGCCTGTTTTATTATGCCCCAGAGAATTGCGTTTAGCGTTTCATAAACTTGTAGATATGTCATTACCAAATTTGGTCTGCCTTGCTTTCTCAGAAGTTAGCGCTGGCACACGCGTAAAAGCTCACGGAATGGTCGAAATTGACTAAAGGAAAAGTGGATTATGTTAACTAAAACGTTTCGTGCCCCAAACATGTTAATAGCGTTAAAAAATGTTCAAACCGATCTTGGTTCCGATGCGATGATCATATCGATGCGTGAAGTTCCAGCCGGCCCTATCTGGGCGGCATGGAAAAAACCAGGTGTCGAAGTCATTGCTTCAAAAGCAACAAAAACCGATCATAGCTCAGCAACAACACAAGAAAATAAAGTCACACCAACTCAAGAAGATTTAAAAAAAGAAATAGAAAATTTAAAATTGCTGATGACCGGACAAAAAATTCCTGCACCCACGAATCCTTTGCCTGTAGTGGGTCGTAAAAAAGAACAATCACAGAATGCATCACAACAATCAGAACCTGGAGATTCTCATTTTGATTTAGCAGATTTTAAAGCCTTACGCAAACCTCCTGAAGAGCAAATAAATCTTATAGCTGAAAAATCTGAAGAAACATTAGCCAAAGCAACATCAGTGGTGATTGAAAAAAAAGCAGTGCCTGAGATTCCCTCCGTTTTACTTGCGATAAAACAAAGCTTAATTGATCAAGGTGTTAATACTCAGCTTGTCAACAAAATTATCGACACCAATCTGGATGCATTAAGTCCCGCCATCCTTGATGATTTTTCTCGTTTGGATCGCTTTATCAAACATCAATTAACAGCTTGCTTACCTCCAACTTTAAAATCACTGGCGTATGTGCCTAGTAAAGTAATGGCTTTAACTGGCCTAAGTGGATGTGGCAAAACTTCTTGTTGTGCCAAGTTGGCTTCGTTTTACATGATTACAATGGGCAAAAAAGTGGTTTGGATTGAAGCTGATACAGTTCGAACTTCTGCTATAGCCGAAGCTCGAACCTATGCTGAGACACTTGGTATTCCCCTGTTCCTGGCATACACCCCGCAGGAATTAGCAGAATTGCTTGAATCTCAAAAAGACGCTGATTTAATTCTTATTGATACTGCTGGTTGCAATCCCCGCAGTGAAGATAACGTTGTCGAGCTTGGATCTTTTCTTTCAGTAATTCCTTCAGGCTGCACCTATCTCGTTGCCTCTGCAACCACAAAAGATCAAGACCTAAGCCAAACGGAAAAAACGTTAAAGCAATTTGGCCTCAAAGGAGTGATCTTGACCAAAACTGATGAAACTGGATCATTTGGAGCCGGTTTTAACCTGCTATGGCAAAGCAAATTACCTCTCTACTTTGTTTCATCTGGACATCAAATCTTTGGCAATCTCAAACCCGGTAACCCAGAACAACTTGCTTGTGCAGTTGTTGATGGTGATTATCCAGAAAAATAGTGTAAAAAATGGCTAAAAAACATTCGCAACCTCAAAATACAACATCGAACCAAGACTTGAAACTTCCTGTCTTGCTTGAGTTGGTTTTTACGCTGTCTAAATTGACTGTCGTACTGGTTGGCGTTATTGTTATGGTACTGACCTTTGCAAATGGAAATCCCTATTGGATGGCTTTGCTGCGAGGCGGTGTTACAGTACTAGGATTAGGGTTGATCGTTTGGTTTGCTTCTTGGATTGTATCAAAAGGCGTAATCGACTCAGCAAGAAATATGCTCAAAGAAGCAAATGATATTGAAAATGCTTCATCCGGTATTTCAATGGACACTAATGCATGATAGCAACAGTTGACACTAACACCAAACAAACCGATCTTGATTTACTAAATCAATTTCTGGCTTCACGTTCTCCTGCACTACGAGAAGAATTGGTGTTGAGACACGTATCATTGATCCACTATGTTCTTGGCCGACTCGGTGTGTTATCAGATATGGGTATGGACTATGAAGACCTTGTTCACCAGGGGCTACTTGGTTTGATTGACGCCGTTGATCGATATAACCCAGGATTCGGCACTCAATTTTCCACATACGCCACTGTGCGCATCAGAGGAAAAGTACTGGATTATTTACGTTCCATTGACTGGTTATCACGCACAGCTCGTCACCGCTCTAAATCTATTCAAAAAGCGATTCAAACCATTACCAATGAAACTAACGTACCTCCCAATGAACAACAGATATCTGAATTCCTCGGTATTGATGTTGATAAAGTTCATCAAGGTTTGCTTGATTCAAACAAAATTATTGTTTCATTGGATGCATTAGTAAATAATGATGAAGATAGCGAAACCTCTCTCTACGATACACTTGCTGATGATAATCAGGAAGACCCGGCCGAAATTGCAACAGAAAACGATCTTAAAAGGCGCATGGTGGGGTGCTTGAAAAAATTACCTGAAAGAGACCAACTGGTATTATCACTCTATTATTTTGAAGAACTCACTCTCAAAGAAATTGGAAAAGTATTGGAAGTTTCTGAATCAAGAGCTTGCCAGATTCATTCGCAAGCTATTCTGAATTTGCAAGCGATGTTAGCGTAAGGAGTTATGATGTCAAATACCATTCCAGGACTGCTAAGCGACACCCTAAACATGGTCACTCTTGCCCGAGAGACAGCTCTGGTATTAGGAAAAGAAAACCAGGCAAAGAAACTTACCCCTGTAGTAGAAGAATTACGAACTGCAGTCACTACTGCCAAAAATCCGGCAACCACAACTGAACCCACTGGAATCATGGCACAAAATGATTTTCAAACACTACTGAGTGCTGCACAAAAAACAACACCGACAGAAAGAACCATCCCTACCCTTGGGATTAGTGAAAGAAATATGATCGTAAAAGCGATGGCCGAAGGAAGTATGCCTGATGTTGACATAGCAAGGCAATTAGGCATGACCAGGGATGAAGTAAACCTGGTACTCAATATGGGTAAAGCATCATCTGCAAACTTGGAGGTGAAGAAATGATAAAAGGATTATATGCCGCCGCATCAGCAATGATTACCGGTGTTTATAGGCAGCAGGCTGTTGCTCATGATGTTGCCAATGTTAATACACCTGGATTTAAGCAAATTCTTACATCATTAGATGAATTTGAACTCACCAGTGCCTATACGCAATCTACTCGAAACAATGTTAATCAAATTACCTACTTAGGAAACATGGGGCTCGGTGTCATGGCGGCACCCGAAACCACAGATTTCGCACAAGGAACATTGAAAAACACAGATAGTCCATTGGATCTTGCCATAAGTGGTGAGGGATTCTTTAGAATTCGTACTCCTGAAGGTGATCGATTTACTCGAGATGGTCGATTCAGCAAAGACGCCACTGGGCAATTAGTCACAGTGGATGGCAATCTTGTCCTTTCAGCTAATGGTCAACCTATCAGATTAGCTGAAGGTGATCCCACCATATCAACAAATGGAGATATTTTTGTAAATGGAGTGGCTGGTGGAACAATAGGCTTAGCTTATTTTGCTGATCTGTCTACATTAACACGGTCAGATGAAAACACATTTACCAGCACTGCAACTCCAGCCACAACCGGTGGCGGCACAATTATTCAAAACACCCTTGAGCAATCCAATGTTGATTCTGCTCAATTAATGACACAAATGATTGAAATATCAAGATCTTATCAGGCAGCTCAAAAGATGGTTCAAAACCAGGATGAATTGCTAGGTAAAGCAATTTCTACTCTTGGCAGAGTCAGTTAGAGAAAAAGAGGTAAAAAATGTCACCATCACTTTTCCAGGTACTAAATATATCCAGTCAAGATATGAACTCAAGAATTGCTGATTTAAGCAACTCGAGCAATTCACTGGCTAATATCAACACAACGGGTTACAAAAGCTCACGATTGAATTTTCAAGAACTACTGGATGGGGTCACCCGTTCTGGTGTAAAAGTAAGTGCTTCGCAGGTAATGATGACACAAGGAAAACTTCAAAACACCGGTATCTTATCGGATGTAGCCATTAATGGTGAAGGTTTCTTTGCAGTAACTTTACCCGATGGCACTACAGCTTACACCAGAGATGGCTCATTTTTACTCGATAAAGACAAAAAATTGTTAAACGGCAGCGGATATCCAATCAATTTTCAAGGAACAATTCCGGCGACCGCTACAGAAGTAACCATTGACCAAAATGGCACAATCCATGCATTGGTAGAAGATGCTTGGGTTATGGCCGGCACAATTCAACTTACACGTTTCACCAATCCTGGCGGATTAACGAATATTGGGAGCAATCTTTGGTCAGAAAGTTTGAACTCAGGAACACCACAAACAGGAGTACCAGGAACCACTAACTTTGGTACCCTTGCTCCAGGGACTCTTGAAAGTTCAAATGTCAATATGGCGGATGAAATGACACACATGATTGTCATTCAACGCTCATTCCAATTGGCTTCCAAAGCTTTTCAAACGACCGCTGAAATGATTGATAGTGCAATTCACTTAAGAAAAGTGTAAAGTTTTTAGAAGAGTGACCGATGATAAGAGTACAGGTTGATGTTTATTTGCCCTTATAGTCGGAGGTAGTGGAAGATGAAAATAGAAAATAATAATATTAGTAATGCAAATTTCAACAAAACTGAAGCGACGAACCAGGTAGAAAAGCAATATGCTGCCTCTTCGTCCAATAATACATCTGCAGTGTCAAATAAAGACAAAGCAGAGCTTTCTGATAATGCCAAACTATTATCAAAAGCTCGCGTTGCTTTAAATGAAACTCCAGAAGTAGATCAAGCCAAGGTTGATGATCTCAAAGCAAAAATTCAAAAAGGTGAATATAACATCCCCTATCAGGATTTAGCTGACAAAATGTACGCCAAGCTTGGCCTGAAATAATCAACCTGTGATGATTAGGATGGGCAAATGGAACACAATCCGCAAGTACAAGATCTCCTTAATTCATTGGAGAATGTCTTAGTTCAAGAATTTCGCACGCTACAATCATTAATTGGAGCGACCAAACAAGAACGAGTTCTGCTAAACAAAAAAGACCCTGACGCGATCATGACGATCGTTGAAGAAAAAGAAGGTTTGCTAGATCAATTTGGCCTTCTTGAAGAAAAACGCAGAATGTTCATTACTTCCATTGCGAATGAATTAAGCATAAAACTCACTGAAGTTTCAATTGACGAACTCTATTCCGGTCTTGATTCAGAAGAATCTGATCGATTGCATCGCTTAAATGATGGAATTAGTATGCTGGTGCACCAATCAAGAGATCTAAATTATGGTAATCAAGCCCTTGCTCGTACAGCACTGGAATGGTTGATCTCTGCCCAATCCTTTTTACTCAGTATCACCAATCCGTCTGAGGGATATTCTCCTCCCGGCGTCAAGCGATCGCTTGAAAACAACGCTTTTGGTGATTTGGGAATGAAAGCTTAGAGGAAAGATCATGGCTAACCTACTTGCAAGTATTAATGTAGCGCTAACTGCCCTGCTAAGCCATTCACAGGCAAGCACAGTTCATGCACACAATGTTGCCAATGTAAACACACCTGGTTATCACAGACAATTTGCAAGAGTTTCAGCAGGCCCTGCTGTTTCACTTTCTAACTCCTATTATGGAACCGGTATAGGTCAAATGGGATCAGGTGTCTATGTTTCAGCAATTCACCGCTATGCCGTTGATTTTTATGACACCCGTTATCGCCTTGAAAATCAGCAAGCGAGCAAATGGTCTACTCAAAGTGAAATCGTCGCTCAACTTGAGGCATCGTTACTCGAAACCTCCACCGATGGACTCCTTCCAAAAATTGAAGCTTACTTTAGTAATTGGCAGGCTGCTTCTGATAATCCCACAAATACGAGCGTTCGACGCCAGCTTCTTGATAGCGCAAAAGAATTAGCCAGTTCGATTAATACCAGATATGTTCAAATTGAATCAATTCGATCTGAACAAGATTTACGAATTAATCAAAGTATTCAAGAAATAAACCTTATTGCAGAAAATATAGCCGGCCTTAATCGAGAGATTTCTCGTATCCTGTCAATTGGCGACTCACCAAACGATTTACTTGACGCGCGTGATGTTGCTCTAGATCGTTTGTCAGAAATCGCAGGTGCTACTTCATTTAAACAAGAGAATGGCGAGGTCAGCGTTTCAATTAATGGTCATATCCTGGTCGGTGGACATGACATCTATCGCTTGCACACCGAAATTGACCCCACGAATGAAAATTTAACCAAGATTGTTTGGAGTGATGGAAAAAACATGGTTCCCACTTCTGGTGAACTGGCTGGTGTAATTGAAGCCCGAGACACCATTTTTGAAGACCAACGAACCGGCTTAAACGCTCTTTCCATGATGCTTAAGGATCAAGTAAACGCGATCCACTTTAATGGTTATGGGTTGGATAATTCAACACAACTAAACTTCTTTGAAGGTACAAATGCCGGAAACTTTAAGGTGAATGACGACCTTGAAAATGTATCCAAAATTGCCCTATCTTCTGCTGTAGATGAGCCCGGCAATAATGAAATTGGAAGAGAGATTTTTAAACTAAGAATAACTGGCACAATGAATTCAGATACCATGACTTTTAGTCAGTATTATAATGACCAGATTTCTAAACTAGGGCTAACCGTACAAAGAGCAACGACAAACGCTCGTGATCGATCACTGGTTGCTCAAGCACTTGTTTCTCAACGTGAAGCAGTGACGGGTGTAAGCCTTAACGAAGAAGCTGCAAATATCGCAAAATCTCAAAAAGCATATGAAGCTGCGGCTAGAGTTATTAGCGTTATCGATGAAATGCTTAATACCGTAATCAACAATATGGGCGCCGGTAGATAGGATAAATAATTATGAGAGTACCCGATAGCATGACTTATAACAATGCCATTCGCTATATGAATGAATCTAAAGCGAAAATGGATAAGTTAGCCGAAAGAGCCAGCACTTTTAAGAATTTCTCAAATTCTTCTGATGATCCAAGTCTGGTCTCCTCTGCCCTTGTATTGCGCTCAAGTATTTTAGTCAGTAGTGGCTACATCTCAACAGGAACTACCTCCCAAGCCTGGATGGAGAATAATGAGACCTCATTCAATTTGATGAATGATCTTATTGGCCAGGCCAATTCGATTATGCTAAAAGGTGTCTCTGATACAGTCGGCGCGGGTGAACGTGCCAACGATTATGCTGTTCAGATCACACAAATCCTTAACCAGGCAATATCGGTTGGAAATACCTCTTACAACGACACTTTCTTGTTTTCAGGTAACTCAGTTAAAACAAAACCTTTTGAATTAGCAGCTGACGGGACAACTGTAAATTATGCCGGCGATACAGGAACTATGAAACGCGATCTTGCTCCAGGTGTAGCAGTTACGATCAATACTAATGGTGTGACCGCATTCAACACATTCTTTGATGCCTTGATCCTGGCAAAACACGGCCTCGAAACAAATGATATGACAGAAATGAATAATGCCTTATCAAGTATCAATACTGCATTAACCGACATGAATGTATCTCGAACAAATAATGCCGCTATTCTCAGGCAAATTAAAACAAGTAATGAACATTTAACAATCACGCAAAATGAACTAAAGGGATTATTATCAATCAAAGAAGATGCTAATATGGCTGAAGCAATTTCGATGTTCAATTTGCAACAAACCACCTATCAAACTGTCTTAGAAATTTGCTCCAGATCGATCTCTGCCTTAAATCTATTTGACACATTACGGTAAAGGTAATACTTTATGCTGGTGCTTTCAAGACGAACCAATGAAACCATTCAAATCGGTGATGATATTTTCATTACCGTTCTTGGGGTTGAAGGGGACAAAGTTAAGATCGGCATTTCAGCACCCCGTGAAATAACAATTTTACGAGGTGAAATTGTTGAGGCACTTAAATCTCAAGATAAATTAAAAGCCCTTCTGGTTGAAGGGCCTGAACCTGAATCGTTTAAAAATTTAAGAGAATTGCTAGAATCAGAATTTTTCGCAGAAAAATAGACATTTAATCCATATTTCGTAGATATGCCTGTTCAGCTAGAATAACCTGATAAGGTATCTTTTTTACGACCATAAACATGGCTGCATGCTGGCCAGTAATTCTAATAATTCTGCCTAGAATTTCAACAGTCGAACCATTATGAAGCTTAACTTCCGCATGAAACAAATCTCCAGGAAGCTTCACGTTTTCTTTTAATTTAAAACGCACTCCTGTTTCACTAAGGTCTAAGATATCATATTGAATGTTTCTTATCATCAAGCTCGGATGATAAGTTTCTGGATAAATGATTCGGTAATTTTGTCTTCGATCATCGTTTTGATTAGTTGAATCACTCATTAGTTAATCACCTTGCCAGTTTTATGTTGGATTCGATAGATATACGATAGGACTTCTGCAACAACTCTATATAATTCTGGTGGAATGGTTTGATTTATATCAATCTCCATTAATGCCGCAGTTAAAACGGGATCATCTCTGATGGGAATGCCATTTTGTTTTGCTACTGCAATTATTTGTTCTGCAATTTTATTTTTTCCCGATGCCAGCACGCGAGGAGCTTCGTCTTTAATTTGATCGTATCCAAGCGCTACAGCTTTTACCTTATCATCATTGCTGTCTGTATGAATATGAAGAGAAGTCATATTTATACTCCTAGATCAACAGAAGATATAATTGGAAGAGATTTGCCTGACTCATTTAAATCCATTTCTAGGACAGTATCTCCCAACTCAATCTTACTTGTCTTCAAAGTATAACCGAGATTTGATAAACCTAACTTTAACTCATCCAATTCTTCTGAAGCCTTTGAGCAAATTTCACTATTAGACCCAGTGATATCAGCTCCAATCATTTGTGATACGATCGACAAATCAACTTTGATCATTTCATTTTCTTCAAGATCCACCTGAATAACCAACCTTGTGTAGTTTGGATTTATTTTACTACCTTCTTCATCATCCTCTTGATGAGCGACTCTAATTTGAAGATTATGAATAGAATCCTGTTGAGCTTGGTTTAAATGATTAAATCCAAATGAGACAGGCAAATCCATCTGTGTCCACTGCCCCCTGGCAATAGGCTGGTCTGGATCAATATTAACAAAATGAGTCCATCGCATGCCTTCAATAAATCGATCTATTGCCAAAAATAGCCTCCCCATATTAGTATTGGCAAGTTCATGCCGTAAACTTGCTAAATTAAGTAAGACATTACTAAATTCAGAAGATTGGCTCCCTTTAATATTTTGGGCTATTAATTTACTAATTTCATTTTCAATTGATGAACCAAGACCTTTTATTGAAGCCATTAAGTTTTGTTCAATATTCTCTTTTGTCCCTCCACCCTGCACCATTGTGTTTTGAAGCGCGGCAAGGGTAGACCGAATCATTTGTTGAATCTCTGCAGGCAAACCCGGGCGGTTTAAGGCCTCATTCATTTGACTTAATAAAATGAGGAAATTTGCAGGTATGTCTTTTACAGAATTCTGTGCTAAATTTAAACTACCCTCGGTTAATGGAAGTCCTGCTGATTTAATAGCAACCGCCAAATTAACATCTGCTTGAGTCCAACCTGCAGTAGCATCTAATACCTGTCTCAATTGATTTATCAGTTCTGGTGTAATTTTCAATCCTCTGTTTAAAGCCGCTTGAACAATGGTTATGTTGGCTTCATCAATTGGCATCCCAAACTGCTCTAATAAAGCCATACCGAGTGAGTTATTAGTGGAAGATTTTTGAATATTGGATTTTTGAGCTGGTGAAGAAGCTAATTGTAGTGTGATTTGATTATTTGTGATATCTTTGACTACAAAATTTGCAAAACGCTGATCAATGAGCAAAGCCAATTGTTCAGCAGAAGTCATTTTTGCCACAACTTGTACCCCATTTATGGCTAAAACAACATTTTCATTTGAAACACTAAGTATTTCACCGGCAATCCGTTGATTTACCTTCAGGAATTGATCAGTATTACCCTGAGAGGGAGGAAGACTTGATTGGATTGGACCAGTGATATTTAGCATTGTAAAAATTCACTTTTTGTTGCCAGCCTGCTTTATGCAGGCTGGCAATTTTTTAAACTTAATTTCTAAGATTGACCAATTCTTGAAGGATTTGATCTGAAGTAGTGATCACACGAGTTGAAGCTTGAAAAGCTCTCTGTGCCAAAATCATGTTTGTAAATTCTTGAGCCATATCCACGTTTGACGCTTCAAGATAACCAGAAGAAATAGCACCGCGTCCGCCGGTATTGGCTGTTCCAATTTGAGGTTCACCTGAGTTCAAACCGATCTTGTATTGGTTTCCACCAGCCCGAAGTAAACCAGAAGGATTTGTGAAATGTGCGAGAGCGAGTTGTCCAACGAGTTGTTTCAAACCATTTGAATAGACAAGGTACATTTCGCCAGAGTTTGGAGCGCCATACAATTCTGATACAGATCCAGCAGCAAGACCATTCTGACTGCGTGGTGAAAGAGTTGTATCTGCAGAAAGCATTGTGAGTTTTGACAAGTCAAGGTCAATATCGATAGGATCCGCGCCATCAAGCCCAGGAATAACAACAGGATTTGCTAGCGATGAATTGTTGAATCTTCCATCTGAAGTAAAAGTGATAGTTCCATTCCCAGAAGAGCCCGCAGGATCAGTTACCGCCCAAGTCCATACTAATGGGTCTGCTGTACGAGTAAATTGAATGGTGGGGGTGTGAGAGGCTCCCAATGAGTCATAAACAGCAATCGTTGTTGATCTTGAGTCGGAAGTTTCTGCTGCGACTGATTGGGTATATCCCACAGTACCACTTGTGATTGACTGATCAGTGCCAGGAGAACCAGAATGAGTGTAAGTAAATGCCAAATCACTAGCTGAATTAACACCAAGGCCTGCTGCCAAATTAATTGAAATACCATTTCCTAAATCTACAGTTGAACCTGTAAGATTGTTATAAACACCAGTGACAGCAGCGCTGCCCGACAACTGAATACTGTAATTATAACCACTCGCTCCATTTGAAGTGGTCGCATAAGAAACGGTATATGCACCACTTTCCAGTTCTGCTACACCAATACCAAGCGGCGACAAGGTTGCAGAATATTGCGTTCCGGGTGTAGTTGTGGTCATAGTAGCAGCTAAACCACTATCCAATGTAAAGGTCAGCCCTCTTCCAACATCGATTATTGCGCCCGGGTCGCCAGGGTTAACTGGAGAATTATCATATGTACCAGAAATTGGCGCACCGACGCTGGTTCCTGAGCTGTTCCTCAATTGTGCTGTATATGTATATCCACCTAATGAGTTTGCAGAAATAACTGTTCTCATTGAGTAGTTGCCACTTGCTAATTCAATTGCACTACTTGTTGGAGGAGATACTGCGGCTGTGTAATCTGTACCAATGCTTGTTGTATCAACAGTTGCAACAGCAGGGGCGATTTCGAATGACAATCCTGAATCTAAATTACCGCCAAGTGAAGCGGCAGATGTAGCTCGCGCAATGGTTGCATCCAAAGAAATTTGCATTGCTGTTGTAGGTTGGTTTGTGTCAACAACAGTTGATGTACCAGGGTTAATCATCCATCCCATGATGCGCATACCGGTCGAATTGTTGACCAAATATCCATCGGCATCAATTTCAAGTGAGCCTTCGCGAGAGTAACGTGTTTCCTGTCCATTGGTGTAGGTAAAGAAGCCATTTCCCTGAACAGCCAGATCAGTACTGCGGCCAGTGGATTGCATCATACCTTGTGTAAAAGTAGGAGAAACATATCCCAATTTGACGCCCAAACCGATTTGAGTTGGATTGATACCACCAACGTTTCCGATGGGGGCCGCTCCAGAACTCATTATCTGAGCGAACTGATCTTGAAAGATCACACGGCTTGCTTTGAATCCTGTTGTATTGGCATTGGCGAGGTTGTCAGAAATGACATCCAAAAAGGTTTGGTTTAAATTTAACGAACTGATTGCGGTAAACATTGAGCGAATCATGATACTCTCCTGTAGGTTATTGCAGGCTTCCTCCAAGAGGGCCGGCCTGCATCTGAATTTAGACTAATTACTTTACAATGTTAATTGAACTGCTCTTATCATTATCGGATGGTTCGGCAAATACCACACTATCAATCTGTGTGAAGACGCCTTCACCACGCGTTTTTGAATCAAGAGCTGTGACAACCATACGGTCACGTACATTGACAATAAACGCCATGTCATCAACCATTACCAGCGATTCTTTTCCACCACGCTTTTCAGCTTTGTCGACTGCATTTGACAATCTGTTGATGCCATCATCAGTCAGGCTAATATTGCGTGCTTCCAATCTCTTTTGTGCGTGATTTGAGAACCGCAGATTCTGAGTCTGAGACAAGGTCTCAGCAAAACTCATGCCACTTGTACCATTGTCGGTTTTGTTTACAGCAGTGGTTGATTGAGTTGCTGAAGTCGGGATTATTCCCGGATTTGACTGAATCTTGATCTCATCTACCATAAGGTTTATCCATTCGATATTGAAACAATGGTTGAAAGTTTTACATCAGTGTTACCAATTTGAACTAGAGTTTCACCATTGTATGTTGTCATCGAGGTAACAACCCCGGTAACAATTTTTGATGTATCACTGGCATCTGGAACGGCATTGATCGTTTTACCAATTAGACTGGATGCATAACTTAAGGTTTGAGAATCATTTAATGAGTTAATGCTTTCTTTTATCGCCATTAATGCATTAAGTGAATTTAGAGTAGCAATTTGACTCATCATTTCAGAGCTATCCATGGGCTTCATTGGATCTTGATTTTTGAGCTGCGCAAACAATAATGTCATAAAATCATCATTGTCTATGGTAGTCTGATCTTTTGTGGTTGTACTGATCGTGTTCATTGAAGATAGTACCGAACTGATTGTGCTTGATGCCATTTTATCCTCCTATACTCGATAATCCACGACCGAAGAATTCAAGTGAACTCCAGGTTCATTAGATGTGGAATTTGAGTTATCTGAATTCGTTTCGGGGTATGAACTATTAGACAAGTTTTGTCTACGTTCAAATGATTGTTGTCTGTTTGAATTATGACCCTGATTGATATTCAGATTTGACAGTTGGATGCCAGCTTGCTCTATACTCTGTCTCAATAAATCCATTTCGGATTTAAGAGCTAGTTGAGTTGAAGCCTTGTCTGCCACCATTGTCACACCGATTCCATTTTTGGTAGTTACTATTCTCAAATCGATGTGTCCCAATTCTTCGGGATACAGTTGCATGCGAACAGAAGTCCGGTTGGATTTAACCATCTGGCTAATCTGATCTGCAACTTGTGTGATGGCTTCATTTTTGGGAGCTTCCGCCAAGCGGGCCGGCTCACTAATTTGAGTTGCGTTTTGGACTGTTGCATTAGCAGTTACTGCCGTAGTCCCATTCGGATTACCAGGCGGTGCATTTTGCTGCCCGGGGTCAACATCCGCAGGAATTACGTTTTTCTCGGCCGCAACATCCGTTTTTAGTGTTACCTCCTGATTATTTCTGGCGATGCTGATAACAACTTCTCCATTAGAATTTGTACTGGTGTTTACGTTTACTTTTGCACCATCTGATGCTTTTACATTTGAATCACCACTTGCAGGTTTCAAATCAGTGGTCGTTTTTTCATCAACCTTTGCACCTTTTTTTAGTGACTCAGTCAATTCAATTTTTGCTTCAGGCTCGACTTGAGTCTCTTGAGTTTCTTCATTTACGACTACTGATGTTGATGAGGTTGCCTGAGCTGAGGTTGTCTGAGCCGTGGCAGCTTTGTTTCCAGATAGTACTGATTCTTCATCAACGGCTGGTGTGGAAGTATTAAGGATCAAATTGCCAGGTTGAACAGCTTGTTCACCTACTTCACCTGTTGTATCAGAATCAACCGTTGTAGCAGAAACAGTATTTACGACTACTGTACCGGTCTGTGATGCAAGACCATAAACCGATGTTTCCTGATCACTTTTGGCTTCTATGTCAGGTTTTATTTCGGTTTCTTCAGAATTAATTGACTTTTCGTTTTTTTCAGCTTTGCTTGATTGATCTATCTCCCTTTCGTTTTTATTCTCAGATACTTTGCTATAGGCAGAAGACTCAGACCCATTTGACTTATCTATGGTTCTTGAATCTCTACTATTACTGACATTGTCAGATTGTTTATCATTCACAATCCGCTCTGATGCCTTTTTCAATACAAGACCAAATTGATCTTGTTCGGCAACCTGCACTGCTTGCGCAGCCGGTTTTGTTGCATTCATCACAACTGGTGGTGATGAACATGCAACTTCAACAATATTTTGCATTTTTAGCCTCCTTGGGCAATAGCTTTTAATAGAAGCAGTTTTCCACTGATTCTCTGGCTGATAGCTTGATATTTGATATTTGTTTCTGCCATATCCATCAATTCTGTATCAATATCGACATTATTTCCATCTTCACGATATGTACCACCAGCTCTGTTGCTTGTGGTCAGAAATGACGCTGTAGAAGTACTTGAGTCCAGATGCAATTTGTTGGTTTTGGCCATTGAAACCAAGTTTTTAGGACTATTAAGACTGCGCTGCAATGTAGTTTCAAAGTCAACTTGTTTCGCACTGTACCCAGGTGTGTCGACGTTGGCGATATTACTGCTAATGGTTTGGTGCCTGGCAGTCAAACCTTTAAGTGCCAGCGTGGCAGCACTAAGTGCATCATCAGAAAAAAGTGAACTACTCATACTACCTCCTTAGCTTTGGCTTTTGTATAAACCAATCACCTTTGAAACATATGAAAGCGTTTCTTGGTAAGGTGGAATTCCATCATATTTATTTACAGCACCCGGCCCGGCATTATACGCAGCAAGTGCTTTTTCAACATCACCGTCATATCGATTCAACATTTGCTTCAAGTACAAGGTTCCGCCATAAATATTTTGTGCAGGGTCAAAGGAATTAGTCACCCCTAGTCCGGCTGCGGTAGCTGGCATTAGCTGCATCAATCCTTGTGCGCCACTTGACGATACGGCTGTTGAATTGAAATTTGATTCAGCTTGCATCACTGAGTTTATCAATTTTTCATCCACCCCATATTTTTGAGATGCTTGCTTAATCAAGTCTGAAAACACATTATTTGTATCAGAATTAGTTGTCGAAAAACTGTTGCCTGAGTTCTCTTCAGATTGTTTTTCCAACAGTTCCATCAACAAATTCATCATCATTAATTGCATGTTGGTATTAAAAGATGTGTCAATCATTTTGGATTTCAACCTCCTGCCTTTTTTGGAAGTTGCGCGATATGTAGACGTCATCTTGTTCTTTATTTTCGTGGACTACTTCTTTTTCTTTAAATTTCTTTATCTCATTACGTTTTAAGATATCAAGTGTTTCTTCAGCCTGTCGTGCTGAAATCAATTGCCGTCTTTTGCCTTCTATTTCAACCTGCAAATTGGCTAAAGCTAAATGGCAGTTGTCTACCGCGGTAGTGTGCTGATTAATATTGGCACGCAAATGTGCAACTGTAAAAAGATCCATATCGCCAGTCATCTGTTCATGCAATTTAAACATTAATGACTGTTTATTGTTTTCTAGTGTTTCGATTTCACTAAAAATAACTTTCTCACGTTGAAGCAGCTTACTAAACTCAATTTCAAGTGCTTCAGCACGGTTATGTCTTACATCCAACACAGTTTGCAAAGAAAATTTAGGGGCCATTTTATACTTCCTCTGAACGCATTACCATTAAAGTATTCAATGTATCTTCAAATGGAGTTACATCGCGCATATTTTGCTGTAGAAAACCAGTAAGCGTCGGCATTACACGCAATGCTGAGTCAATATCTGGGTCAGAACCTGAGACATATGCGCCGATATTGATCAAATCTCTTGCTTTTTCATAAGTTGCCAGATGCTTTCTAGCTTGTCCGGCTGATATGATGTGCTCTCGGGATGTAACTGCCGGCATAACCCTGCTCACACTATTTAGTACATCAATTGCTGGATAATGATTTCTGGCAGCCAATTCGCGGCTTAATATGATATGTCCATCTAAAATACCTCTGGCAGCGTCACAAATGGGTTCGTTGAAATCATCACCTTCAACTAAAACCGTAAAAAAGCCTGTGATTGTTCCGATTTTGCCGGCACCAGCCCGTTCTAATAAACGAGGTAATAAAGCAAAAACAGAAGGCGTGTATCCTTTTGAGGCAGGAGGCTCACCAATAGCCAAACCAATTTCTCGTTGAGCCATGGCGAAACGAGTCACAGAATCCATTAAGAAAGTAACGTCCATGCCAAGGTCACGAAAATGCTCTGCGATTGTCATGGCAATAGAAGCAGCTTTTAACCGCACCAAAGCTGGTTGATCTGATGTTGAAACCACCACAACGGATCTGGCCAAACCCTCTGGACCTAAATCACGCTCAAGAAACTCTCTTACTTCACGTCCACGTTCGCCGACTAAGGCTATTACGCTGACGTCTGAACGCGAACTTCGAGCCAATGCGCCCATCAAAGTACTTTTTCCTACTCCAGAACCAGCGAAAATACCCATACGCTGACCTTTACCACAAGTTAATAATCCATCAATAACACGGACGCCAGTCACCAGAGGGCTGGTTATTGGTGCACGTTCCAGCGGATGCGGCGGAATGGCATAAGTGGAAACTTTTTTGACGGTATCTAATTCTGGTCCGCCATCCATTGGTCTTCCTAAACCATCTAAAACCCTGCCTAACAAAACAGTCCCGACAGGTGCTCTGAAAGATTTTGATATTGGAAAAACCGTGCTTCCAGGTTGAATGCCCTGCATATCACCAAGGGGCATAAGTAAAACACGTTCTTCTTTGAACCCGATTACTTCAGACATAATTGTTACACCAAGACTGGTGGTGATCATACATACTTCACCAATTTGACAATCCAAGCCAATTGCTTCTATCGTCAAACCCAAGACCTGAACAACTTTACCCGAGTTGCGTGTGGTATTTACTTCTTTCAAGGCAGTTGAATAACGAGAAATATCAGGGAGGTCGATTTGCATTAATCGTCTCCTTTATCAGGGTCTTCAACTTCAGAAAATTGATCAAGGATAGCAGCAAGTTGAGTTTCAACCAATGCATCGGCTGTTCCCCATTCTCCTTGAATGTAGCAACCACCCTGTTTAATTGAATCGTTTGAGGCAATTTCTACTTTGTTACCCAACATTGATGCTTGATATTCTCGCCAATCCGGTCCCAGCAAGATAGCATCTTTTGGATTCAGATAAACGCGAAGATCTCCAAGAGACCGTGCTGATTCCATTACCGTTGCAAAATGATGTTGTAACGCTGCATTATCGAGTTCAACACCATCTCCAAACATTTTTTGAGCCATTTTTTTGACTAAATCCATGATCATTGGCTCTGCCTGGTTCATCATGTCAATACGCCATTCTCTGGCTACATTGATCACCGATGCTGCTGCCTGCAATGATTCTCGCATCTCGGCCTTTGCTGCTTCCATGCCTTGATTGTATGCTTCTTGTCTGCGTTGCTCAACAGAAGCACTTGCAGAATTAATGAGTTCTTCAGCATTGTTTTTAGCTTCAATAATAATCTGGTCAGCTATTTTTCGAGGGTTTGGCTGTTCCAGAAATGGTTCCCAACTGCTTATCGACAAGTTGTCTTCTTCTATCTTGATACTGCTAGAATTCATTTCATCTGGCTGCCAGGTTTGATATTTTTCTTCACTCTGGCTCGCTTTTACGAGATTCTTGCTCTTTCCTTCTAATTCCCCTGACTTAATTCCGAAGAAGCTTAAAGCGCTTGAATAAATCAATTCATTCGAAAACAATTCTTCCTGTTCGAAATCAACTGGAGACCATGCTTGCACTCCCGACAGGTTTTCTCCTGCCCGAATTATGCTATTGGATGATCTCATAATCTTCTCCACCACCAGCAATCACAATTTCGCCAGCTTCTTCCAGGGCTCTAACTGCATCCACAAGTCGCCTTTGAGAGGCATAAACGTTCTTTGCCAATTGAGGCCCAAGAATTTCTATTTCTTCCTGCAAATTGTCGCGTGCTCTTTCTGACAAGCATTTAAAAATTAATTCTTTTAGTTTGTCATTTGCTGCTTTCAATGCGAGTGCCAGATCTGCTTTACTGACATCCCGTAAAACTCGTTGCATCGTCTTTTCATCCAATTTGCTCAAATCATCAAATGTAAACATATTGGAATGAATTTCTTCAACCAATTTTGGATTTGTGGTATCCAGTGCTTCAAAAATAGTTTTTTGAACGCCACGATCAACCTGATTAAGCATTTTTACCAGGAAAGAAACACCACCAGTCGCTCTGAAATCAGCCTCATTCATCACACCGGAAAGTTTATTTTTAAGGTCTTTTTCAACAACTTGCACCACTTGTGGAGATACTCGATCCATTCCTGCAAGGCGTAATACAACTTCAATTTGCAAATCTTTTGGCATTGAAGTTAATATATCTGCAGCAACTTTTGCTTCTAGATAAGATAAAACCAACGCAATGGTCTGTGGCATTTCATCTTCAAGTAACGATGCTACCTGAGCTGGATCAGCACTTCGGAGCATCTCGAAAGAAGATAACGTTTGATGTGCTGAAATTCTTTCAAGAATCTCAGCCCCTCTACGGGGACCAACCGCCCGCGCTAATAATTGGCGGCTATATTCAACGCCACCACCATGCAAGCCTGTTTCGGCTTGTGCCAATTCGTAGGCCTCTTGTAAAGCAATACTTCTAATTTCATTAGGTATGGAAGATGCTTTTGAAAGCGCCATTAATACGCGTTCAATTTCACTCTCTCCAAGATATTGCAGTACTTTGGATGAATTATCAACACCCAAACTCAATAAAAGTACTGATGCTTTTTCAAGACCCGTGGCAGTTGCGTAATTACTCATTTTTACTTCTCATCCTCAGCCAACCAAAGCTGAATGATTTCGGCCACGCTAGCAGGAGAATCTTCGCTCAATCGCGTCATGACCTTTTGCATTTGCTCATCTTCAGGAGAAATCTTCTGTTTTGGAGCTGCAATTTCAACAGCAGGGGCAATGGTAGCCATTTGAGGCACAGGTATAGTCGGACTGATCATTGGAGCCATTTGCGGGGCTCTCAATGAATTATCTGACACATTTTTCATCACTGGCACCCAGGCATCAGTAGATGCTAATTTTAAATTCTTTAGTAATTTTTGCACATAAAGCAATAAAATGACAAACAACAAAACAGCTCCGCCAATTTGGGCGTATTTGATATACATATTGGTTTTAGAAGCGGTTTCCATTTGTTCGACTTGATCAGTATAGAAAGTTCGATCAAAAACGATAGACTCTACAGCCAAGGAATCACCACGCTCTGCGTCAATGCCAACAGCCGCAGAAACTGCGTTTTTCAATACGTTTAACTGAGTTGGATCAGTTATTGAATCAACCAAAACTGATACAGATATCTGTTTTATTTGGCCTGGTTCAATAATTTCATGCGATTGTGTGGAAGCAAGTTCATAATTTGTGGTCGTATCCGTTCTTTGATAACTGCTAGAGCCAGTTCCAGTAGTGGTTTCATTAACAGGATCGGGTAAATTACTTTCTGCTCCAGGGATACCACCTACGGTCGAGCCATCAGTTGAATAAGTTTCAGATGTCGTTGAGGACGACCGAACCGCAGAAGGGTTTGGATCATATGTTTGTGAGGTGAACTCTCTTTGGGTCCAATCTAAGGTAACATTTGCTTGAACAATGGCTTTATCGGGTCCTAAAACAGAATCCAACATTAGTTGGGCTTTATTTTGAATATCTTTTGACGCGGTCAATTCTGCTAATCTGCGGCTGTCTGTTACTGCTGCCGCTGCTGCATCAGATCCAGTTGTTGCGCCTGAGGCAAGCATGTTACCCTCGCTATCAACAACAACCACATTCTCAGATTTTAACCCCTCAATACTGGCCGCAACTAGATGCGTAATGGACCTTACTTGACCTGCATCCAAAGCTGTGCCAGATTTTGTTTTTACCATAATAGAGGCTGTCGGCTCTTGCTGAGAAGAAGATAACAAAGTCTTCTCAGGTACAACAATGTGAACACTTACGGCTTCAACGGAATTAAGGCTGCCGATTGTTCTTTCTAATTCACCTTGAACTGCTCGTTGATAATTCACCTTTTGTGTGAATTCTGTCATACCCAACGAACTGGCGTCAAACAATTCATAACCCACAGTGGTGCCTTTTTGAGGTAAACCAGCAGAAGCCATTTTAAGTCTAACGTTATAGACTTGATCTGAGGACACAAGGATAGTTGAAGAACCTTCTAGTTTGTATGCAACACCCTGGGTAGTTAATTCTTCAACAATCGCACCTGCATCTCCCTCAGATAATCCACTAAACGCAACTGCATATGTCGTTTGTGATGCCCAAGTAATTAATATTGGTATCAAGATGGCGGCGGCTAAAAGTAATGAAACCAGAGTCACCTTCTGGCTAGTTTTTTGTCTTTTCCATAAAGCCTGGAATTGTTGTACTATGGCATTCATATTGATAATTCCTCTAAATTATATGTTCATACGCATTACTTCGCGATAAGTCTCCACTAACTTATCCCTAATTGCCATGGCTACGCGAAAATTGACGTCATTCTCTGTAGAAGCAATCATCACATCCGCTACATCAACATTTTTTCCACTTGCAAGTTGCGTAACTAATGAATCAGCATTAGTAGATGATTCATTTAATTTGTTCAATACTTGATTGAAAGTATCGCCAAGCGTTTCAGTTTTAGTTGTGGCAGTGGTTTTTAATCCTTGTGCGACACCCTGCAATCCAGAAGTAGTTAATGGTGAAATAGATGGAATAGTCATTTTTTATCCTCTGGCATTATTTGCCAATATTTAAGGCTTTATAAGCCAAATTTTTGCTGGCATCAACAACAGCTAAATTAGCTTCGTAAGATCGAGTGGCAGATAACATATTGGTCATTTCTGTTACCAAGTCAACGTTTGGATATGTCACATATCCTTCTGCGTCAGAATCAGGATGACTGGGATCATATACTTTCGCTCCAGTTGTTTGATCTGTAACGATTTGCGCCACCTGTACACCATATTGACTTTCTGCTATTGGCATTTTACTGGCTAATCGATTAGCTATAAAATCTGGTAATCCAGCCTTATTTCCTTGGGCTTGAAAAAAAACATCTTGTCTCTTGTAAGGTCCACCCGCTTCTGTGCTCGTAGTTTGTGCATTTGCTATGTTGTTAGAAATTAAATCCAAACGCAGCCTCTGTGCAGACAAGGCGGCTGAACTAACACGCATATTACTCCAGAAACTCATAGTGACTCCTTAACCAGCAACGGTTTACTATGGAGTCATCTTATCATGTGGCGTTAAATGATTCTGTAAAGGGGATATGAAGTTCAAATAAAAAACGCGTGAAGGAATTAAATATCCAATTCGGACACTATTTCTCTTAGTGTCCAAAACCTGGATTAGAAAATAATTATTTATGCCGGTGTTTCTACGGCAATTCTTGAGGGTTGAACATTAGCTACTTTGACCGGCGTCATTTTTTTTTCAGTTTGAACCCAAGCATCTCGTAATTCACTTAGTGCTGAAATAGCGTTATTGTAATCACCTTGCCGAATACAATCTAGACACCATTGATAAACTCTAAAAAGACCCAAAGCAACGTCTTGATATTCAAAATTCAATGCATCACGCAAAACGCTTATGGCACGAGTGGCTTTTTCAAAATCTTTTCTTTCGCAAGATTGAATGGCTAAATCATATGCCATGACCACTAAACGAAGTGGGCTGGCTCCTAAAACATCGTTTTGTCGATACTCTTGACTTCTGAAAGGTTGTTGAAACATCTTATTGCTCCTGCTAAGAATTATTGTTTCTTATATCTATATTATCGGCCAAAATGAACTCAACTTTAGATCATTTTGGGGGAATTAGATAAAAAGGATAACAATCCTCATGCAAAAATAGTGACCAAGTCACCACGGGTTAAGTTTTTAAGCTCATCCGTAGGAATGGTTCGAATGATCTGTCGGCTCGTTTTATCTAAAACCAATACAGTAACATCATTCGTTTTGGCGTCAACAATAAATTTAAGACGCACATCACCATTCAACACTGGCGCAGAAGCTGCTTGTTCAGCACCTTTTTGCTGTTCAGATGGTTTATCAATCTGAACACTTTCACTTTTTGTCGATACTTCGACTGGTTTTGGCGCTTCAACCTGAACAGGTCCAGAGCCAAAATCCACTTGCCCAACTTTATTTACCGAATTTACTGACATTTTTTCCTCCGGCATCATGCCTGAGATCTTGAATCTGAGTGTTTCAATAACCAGGTCCTTCTGGTTAATTACCTTGAGTAAAGACTACTGTACAGCGATGTTATCCACGCTGAGTTAGTATTCTGAGTATTGGTTAGCATATCCATTTGCGCTTGCATATCTGCATAGTAGAGAATTAGAGATTGCTCTCGAGCGTCTAATCTTTTATTTATGCTTACGATAGAATTTCCAATATTAATCGTTTGCGTGGCATTTGACTTAATTAGCTGATCAACATAAGATTTTGTTCCAGTATACCTATCTAATTTTGAAGTGACTGAACTCATTACGCGATCCATCACAGAAATAACCTCAGAATAATTGTTTTTCAACGCATCATCCAATTTGCTGCTATTTGTAATCGCCATGGTCAATTTGCTGTCAACAGTAATTCCGATGCTTTGCAATGATTTAAAAACCGTAGCCGTTGCATCATAACTGCCTACCAAATTAAAAAGTGTATTTCTAAGGCTCACAATTGACTGGTCGCCTGATAATGAACCTCTTGAATAAGTGTTATCAGGGTTTTTTGTTATTGCCAGGTTTGTATTAATAAAACTTTGCAAATCATTAAAATTAGTTATAAAGGAATTAATCGCTGCTTTTTGAGCATTGTTATCAGAAGCAATATTCAGTGTGGCCGATTTGCCGTCTGCATCAGATGCAAGATTTAAAGTTACTCCACTAATCACATCTGTTAAAGCAGAATTCTGAGAGCGAACAATCGGAAGTCCATTCACTGTAAAAGTAGAATTACGTGCCGATTGCATCACGTTTTTGAAGCTTGAACCAGACAATACGCCTAAATCTTCCAATACACTTCCGCTGGCTTGAATTTTGTGGCTCTCTCCGGTAAGTTTTGAACTTAGTAATAATTGCTTATTAACCACCGTTGCAATAACTTCATTGCCTGATGCAAAAGTCCCTGAGTTTATGGCGAACGCAATATCATTTAGAGACATACCTTCGGTAATTAAAATATCAGCGCCTTTTGCTTTATAATTGAAGCTTGTTGCGCCACCGAGTTTAGTATTGGCAACAAATTTTGATGAATCAGTTCCAAAGTCAATATTTATTCCTCGTCCAGTAGAATATGTGTTTCCATCGGTTGGAATGTTTTGCCATCCACTTGTGAAATTGGTTGTACTGGTTCCATTTGCAATTCTTGCTGCTGTACCTTCGCTATCAACGAGTCTAAACTGCCAAACCCCAGTAGCAGTTTGTTGTGTTTCAATAAAATAATTTTCATTTCCAAGTTCTTTTTGACCTGCAGCAATTGTTTCACTTGTTTCAATTTTCGATATAGTGTCCACCGATTGAAGGCTAACATCTACACTACGGTTTTGAGTGCCTCCAATATAGATTGTCCCGCTTTTTGATAAAGCCTGGTCAGAATATTCTTGTTGATCAGATCTAACCCGATCTGCTAAAGCTAATTGAATATTTGCTATATCGTAGGATGACGCCACTGCAAAACTGGATGATGCCGCACTAATTACTGTTGTTCCTGCTTCAATATTTGATACAGAAACAGTCCGCCCGGCTTTAAGTGAATAAAAAGCATCTGTGCTAATCAACGCTTTGCTTGTGGATCTCAGTAGATCCAATTTAGATTTAAGCTCGTTGTAAACTTCACGTTGTTTTTGTAATGCAGTTTGCTGTGTTTCAAGCTTGGTTAATGGCGCACTTTCCATTTTAATTTGATATTCAATTAAAGACTGATAAGTTGAGTCTAATGATGTAATTCCTGTAGATGATGTTGTTGCAGTTGTTGTGGCCATTATTTCACCTCTTTTGAAGCTTTTATAAACCCGGAGGAAATGCTTCAATTACCGGTCTTTCTTAATTATCAAAATCATACTTTTATACCTACTCCTATTAACGGACGAAACTGAATAAACTTTACTTAATCTGATGACCAATATCTTAAATTTTCTCAATTGTTTTTAGCATAATCAAATGGAGCCGACTCATCAGAAATGAGCCGGCTCCTAAAGAACTTATATTAGTTATTTGAAGAGTGAGAGGAGAAATTGAGGAGCCGCGTTAGCCTGGGCTAACATTGCAGTAGAGGTCTGCTGCAGAATCATCAATTTGCTTGCATTCACTTGCTCTTCAGCCATATTCGCGTTCATGATCCGGTTGTATGAGGCTTCAATGTTAATTTGGGATGAAGAAACCTGATCTTCTTTGAAGGTCAATGAACCAGTCAATGAACCGATCTTGGAAAGTTGTGAATTGACCAAAACCATTGCGGTGTCAACCTTCTGCATGTACAAGGCGAAGTCATCAGCATTGGATACTGCTACCGTCCCATTCAACCCGTTCATGCCCATGGCCACCCCCCCGGTTGTTGCAGCAGTCGAAGCAGTATAGGTGAACTCACCGCTTGTCGGAGTAGCAGGAGCCGCAGCAACTGCTGCCGTCAAGTCAAATGAATTACTTGCGGCTGTTGCATCCGCTGCAAGTCCGGTTGCTAAGGAAACTAACAAGCCATTTCCAAAATCGATAGATGCACCAGCAGTAGTTGCGTCGTACGCAACGGTTACTGCACTTCCGTAAGCGGCTCCCAGACTATCTCTTAATGTAGCTGTGACTGAGGTGCCATCGGCTGAGACCACATAAGATACGGTATAGCTGCCATCAATAAATGCGGTTCCATCCGTAGCTGTTCCACTTAAGGAAGCGGTTATACCTGTGCCAATTGCCGAGGTGCTGATGGTTGCAGCTACAGGATCAGTACCAACCTGACCACTGGCCAAGGCAACGGAAATGCCATTGCCAAAGTTGATCGTAGAGCCAGCAGAAGCATCATAAGTACCTGTTACAGCACTACCTACTGCTGAACCGCCAAGAGAGAGCTGTGAAGAATAGGTATAGCCGTCTGTCGAATTTCCAGAAACCGTGGTGGTGACCGTGTAAGTTCCTGCGGCAGCTTCAGTGCCTGTTGCAGCAACAACACTGGCGGTATATACTGTACCAATACTTGCCTGTGCGATTTCAGCAGAAGCGGCAGCAGCGGCATCGTTCAGAAGACCCAAGGCAGATGCTTGCATATCTTGCAAACCAAACAATTTGGTAGTCTCGCCATAATCAGCACCCGTCTGGAAGGTCAAAGCTGCGCTTTCGGCATTGTAAGCACCACCAATAAGTTTTTTGTCACTCCATTTGGTTTGGGCCACAATGTCGTTAATTTGCTGTGCATAAGACAACAATTGTTCTTTAACAATGGCGCGTTCTTCAGTTCCATTGGTGTCGTTGGCAGCATTTTCTGAAATATTACGCATTGAACTCAAGATGTCGGTCAAACGACCTAAACCTGATTCAGCAACAGCCAAAAGGTTCTTTGCGTCGCCAATGTTTGAAAGAGCAACTTTCAAACCTTCACTACGAGACATCATTTTGGTAGAGATCGCCAAACCAGCGGGATCATCTGCAGCGCTATTGATTCTTCTACCAGTTGCCAGACGAGTCTGGTGAATAGAAAGTTGTTTGTTGATGTTGGTCAACGCATACAGCGCGTTCATAGCGCCAATATTGCCAGCAATTCTAGTTACATCATTATCAGCCATTTCAAACCTCCATGTTTGAGTAAATCTGTTTGGGGATCCTTCCCCATTTGAGTGAGCTGTTATCATCAAGTACCGGGATTCAGCTCCAGGGTTCCGATACTTTTATTGCCTTTTTTGAAATTTCGTAAATTCCTCGATAAGCGATCTCCTTAGCTAATCCATAAATTTATACTCTTATTAACGACAGGTACACAAAAAACTTGAGCATGAAGTTTTAATGAAAAATTGCTAATATTTACTCTTCATAATTGGCTAGGAAGAGGCTACTCAAACAATACAAATGTTATCAATTTCATCATCAGATTTTCTTAAATCAATTTATTAGTCCAAGTAACAAACAAAAACCTTTTCTTTTTTTGAAGAAAAGATTTTTAAAATGCTGCTTGCTTATTTGTTCTAATTCAAGATTCTACTCGAATCTTTTAGATAATTTCAGATTTTAGTTTTTGACAAAGTTCCAATGCCCTTTCTAATGTTTGATCCATATTGTAATATTTATAATCTGCCAAACGACCACAAAAATAGAAGTTTCTTATTTTCTCTGCAAATGATTTATATTTTGCATACTCAGCCTGACTTTGCTCTGTAAGTACAGGGTAATACGGTTCATTTTCGGCAACTTTATAATCAACAGGATATTCAATTGCATATGTAGTGCCATGAACTAATTGAACAGGAAGTTTCTTGTATTCAGTTATTCGAGTGAACCCCTCAGCTTGTGGATATGCTACGACAGGAGCATCTTGAAAACTTTCTATTTCTTCATACTTCCAATCAAATAGTAATGATCTATATGGTAAAGATTCTCCTGACCCCTGAAACAACTCATCTAATGCACCGGTATATATTATTGGTATATCAATTTCATTACCATTCAAAAGCATCTCATTTCCACCAGGTGAAACACTCAAATAGTCGAGGGCTTCTACCTCCAACTCAACGCGAATATTGATGTGATTTAATATTGAATGAAAAATACTAGTGTAACTTTCTTGTGGAATTATTTGATAAGGATCGTCAAAATATTCTCTGTCATACGAAAAAAATATTGGAACTCGCTTCAAAATACTGGTATCCAATTTTGAGGGATCAATTCCCCATTGTTTTGCAGTATACGGTCTGTAATCTTTTTCAAATAAAAATTTTGCAAAATTTTGAATCACTATATCAGAATTCTCAATTAATTCGAGAATTGTAGCTCGCTGCCGATCTGGATATGCCAGTAATAAATGATCTTTTATCTCTTTTGCTTCTTCTGGAAAATAAAAATCATCAATTGTTTGAAAATTAAAGGGACTTGGCGTAAAAATACCATCAATCTTGGCCAAACAGGTTAGGTAGAATGGGTTCCAATCTCCAAATCGACTAATGTAATCATATAAGTATTCTTTCTTTGTGTGGAATGCATGGGGACCATATTTATGAACTAATATTCCATGACTATCCTTGAAATCATACATGTTACCAGCAATATGATTGCGTCTATCCCAGATAACCACTCGTTTATCTAATTCTTCGGCCAAAAAACGAGCTATCACGCTTCCTGAAAGTCCACAACCAATAATCAAACAGTCCGCTTCAATCAATTTAGAATCCACCGATTATTTCCTTAAACTGGCTAAAACTCATTAACCGCTTATCTTTATCAGATAATGTTACTTTGTTATCAACGCTTTCAAGAGGCCAATTAATTCCTATTTCAGGGTCATTCCAAAAAATCCCATCATCATAGTCACTTATAAACTTCTCACCACATTTGTAAGAAACGATCGATTTTTCTAAAACCAGATACCCATGTGCACATCCTGATGGTATCAACAATTCATACTGATTACTTTCACTCAACTCAAAGCTAATCCATTTTGAATACGTAGGACTATCTTTGCGCAAATCTACGACTACGTCAAAAACTTTCCCAAAAACACAGCGAACAAGCTTTGGTTGCTGCTTAATCCGTTGAAAGTGTAATGCTCTAACTACCCCTTTTATCGAGCTCGTATAAAATACTTCCTTTAAATCGTATTCGATACCATTTTCTTTAAATATCTCTTTCGAATAATCCTTCAGAAAATAACCCCGTTCATCATATGCACAAAAAGGTTGGATTTTATATAACCCAGAAAATTCAGTCAAAGTAAAATCAAACTTTTTGATCATATTGTATTGCCTCCAGTAATGCTTTCAATCCAATCTTTTGATAGTTTTACGCCCTCAGAAAAAGAGACTTCTGCTTTAAAACCAGTGTCAATTTCTGTTTTTGAACAATCAAATTTCGAAATATCCAGGTTGATTCCTGAAAATGGTACATCGCCAAAAATGAAGTCCACATTTGGAGCAATTGCGGCTTTCATTTGAAGCAAGAATTCACGCAATGGACTTGACTTTGAACTACCAATGAGATACTCATGAAATGGCTTTCCAAGTTCGCCAATTAAATGAAAAGCTCTTGCTACGTCGTCAATATAAATAAAATCATAATTCTGTGTACCTGAAGTAAATCGAGGTGTTTCACCCGCAATAATCTTCCGAATGGTTGAATTGATTAGCCGTGGACTTGTTTCACCTTTACCGTAGGCATTCGTTATCTTACACCAAATCAAATCAATGTCGATTTCCGCAGCTACGGACTTACACATAACATGGGCAATTAATTTCCCTCCACCGTAGATGTAGCTCATTCCAGGTTTATTTCCTTGTGAAAATGCAGCAGCTATTGTTTCATCTTCCATGATACTTCCAGCTCCAACAAATCGCTTGCACCCCAATTCTTTTGCTACGCGCAATGCATCTACTGTCCATTGAGCATTCTTCAATTGCAAATCAGTATCATTTCGCGCGGAACCAGAAGTTCCATCCCAAGCAAAATGGTAAAAAACATCATAATTATCAGAGGGAATACTATCTTTTATGAGAGATATATTCGAAAGCTCATATGAAACGTGATGCATATTATCATTTTGAAAAAGGGGTTTTTCAGATTCAGGCCGAATAAGAGCCCAAACTTCTACATTTTGATTTAGAAGCTCAGATACAACAGCACTCCCAATAAATCCATTTGCGCCTGTTACAATCGCTTTTTTCATTGCTTTCTTTCGCCAAGATATTCTTCAATTTGCCGATCCATAAGGGAAGGAATATCTTCTTTAGCAAGCCAGGCTTTCGACCATGTGCATGTTTTCTCGATTGCTTCTTCAATATGCCAACGAGGGTACCACCCCAAAGTATTTTTTATTTTTGAACAATCCAGCTTCAAATAATTAGCCTCATGTGGAGCATCAATTTCTGAAGCACTTATCCATTTGGCATTGTTTGACCATGTAGAACAAAACAATTTAACCAAATCACCAGAAGAGACGCAATCTACGTCATCAGGTCCTACATTGTAAGATCCTGAATGTCGATTATCAATATATTGTATTTTACAAATTAGCAGATATGCAAAAATTGGTTCAAGAACGTGTTGGTATGGACGTATTGAACCTGGATTCCTAACAACAACCGCCTCATTGTTTTCCATTGCTCGAACACAATCAGGAATAATGCGATCCTTTGCAAAATCACCTCCACCAATAACATTTCCTGCCCGAGCCGTAGAAATTGCGACAGACTTATCATCAAAAAAACAGTTCTTATAACTATGGGTTACAAGCTCTGAACAACTTTTGCTATTCGAATATGGATCAAATCCATCCAATTTTTCTATCTCTCGATAACCCCACTCCCATTCATTGTTCTTATACACTTTATCAGTAGTTACATTAAGGAAGCTTTTAACGCTGCTGTTCAAACGAAGGCTTTCAAGAATATTTACGGTTCCCATGACATTCGTTTCATATGTCTCACGAGGAAATTTGTAGCTTTCTCGAACAATTGGTTGTGCCGCTAAATGGAAAACAAATTCTGGTCTTGATGACCTAATTGCGGAATTAAGAAATTCAAAATTTCTGATGTCTCCAATAATACTTTTTATCTTCTCTTGAAACCCAGCGATGTTATAAAGATTTGGTTCAGTGGGAGGCTCAAGCGAATAACCGGTAACAATCGCACCAGCCTTAATTAATGCTCGGCATAACCAACTACCCTTGAAGCCAGTATGGCCAGTAACAAAAACATTTTTGTCCTTATAAAAATCTAAAATTGACATCATTCTTTCCAGACTTTCCAAGGCGCATTTTTTGTAGCAAGCAATTCTTCTAATTTTTCTTTTTCCCGTAATGTATCCATACATTGCCAGAAGCCTGCATGATAATAGGCTTTTAAGTTCCCTCCCTTTGCAATATTTTCAAGAGGTTCTTGTTCAAATGTTGTATGATCACCTTCAATAAATTCAAAAACTTCTGGTTGAATAACCATAAATCCAGCATTTATCCAACCGCCATCCTCTTTATTTTTTTCTTTGAACTGATGAATAGTGTTTGAATTATCTATTTCAAGTAACCCAAAACGTCCTCCAGGTTGAACAGCAGTTACTGTAACTGATTTACCATGTGCCATATGAAAATCAACCACTTTATTAATATCAACATCTGATACTGCATCTCCATAAGTCATCAAAAAAGGTTCATCACCGATAAATCGCTGAATACGCTTTATTCTTCCCCCGGTCATGGTATTTAAACCAGTGTCTACAATAGTTACCTTCCACGATTCTGCATGCTTATCATGAACAACCACTGAATTGTCAGCCATGTTAAATGTAATGTCAGAAGTATATAAGAAATAATTCGCGAAATACTGTTTAATAATATTTTGCTTGTATCCGGCACAAATGATGAAATCGTTATATCCATATTGTGAATAAATCTTCATAATATGCCAAAGAATTGGTTTTCCACCAATTTCTATCATGGGTTTAGGTGTTAAATGGCTTTCTTCAGAAATCCGAGTTCCCAATCCACCCGCCAATATTACTACCTTCATTTGTCCTCTTTTTACTTCGCGATAATATCCAAGCAATAATTCTTCACAGTTGATCTTGCTAATGTAATACTTTTATTAGGGTTAATACTTGAAGTGTCAACTATCTTTTTGACAAAAGAATGAAAATTTGAATCCATTGGCCAATTTTCAGCAATTGTTTTATTAGATCTGAAACCAAGTCGATCAAGCTCACTCATTAGATCATCAATACTGTAATTGAAATAATACAAACCAACTTCATTTATTCTTCCTGAATTGAAGCTACCTCCAAGGGATTTAATTAAATTAGTAAAATCAAAAGAGTTATATAGTTTTAAATATAGATGGCCTTTGCTCTTTAGTCTTTTGATCAAATAATTTATTAATTGAAAAGAATTAGAATAAAAATTTATGGGTTTTCCCAAAATAATATAATCAAAAGATTCATTGGAAAAATATTGATTAAACTGTTCAATTTTATCGACAACTACTTCTTTGTTACAAATGGTTTTGAGGTCAAGCCAATATTTTGGATCGGTAGAAAATCCAGATAAATCCGGATTAAATATATAGTTTTCTCGCAATTTATTTTTTAATTCTAGAATGGGGCTTCCACATAAAACATCAACACCTAGTATATTAATCTCCTTATCACTATCATGTTCTTTAGGATTAACCATTGCCATTATATTAGGTTCATAGTTATTTACATCATCCCATGCATCTACGCCATAATATTTATTCCTAAAATCCCGCTTGCCAGCTTCAATCGAATTATTAAAATTTTCCAGTTCAGACGGACTCATGTTATGTCGAACATGATCGTGGTGCACAAAAGTATCTTTGCACAAAACAGTTTTATAACCTGCTCGACGAATTCTAAAAGAAATATCATCCTCTACAAAATCATGGAAAAATCCATAATCAATAATTCCAACAATGTCAAAAATTTCTCTTCTATAGATAACCAATTGATAAACAAGACGCATTCTTTCATGCCAGACACAAGGATTGGAAACGTTAAACTTGGCTGCCTTTTCTTCCATCTCTTCCAATGAATTAAATGTTATATCCGCACCTTGCATATTACTACCGTTAGATACTGTAGGTACAGCCATGCCAATAGTGTCATCGCTTTTCATGCAGATAAGTAGATTTTTTAACCAATCCTTTGTTACATATGTATCGTTTGTAATATTAACAATATACATTCCACGTAATGGATAAATTAACGGAACATAACTGCTAATATTTTTTGTAATATTTACAACAGTTTTTATTGGATGGTCAACTGATTTGAAGTATTCTAAAGTTCCATCAGTTGATCCGTTATCAATCAATATTAGTTCATAATCAATGTCTGACGTATATTTTAAAATGTTTTCAACACATTTTCGAGTTTTATCCAACCGATTAAATGCCTGAACTACAATGCTAACCATTTCAGACTTTTCGCCAAGCGAGGCAACAATACGATTTCTTCTTGTCTCATTCAACCCATTTCCTGCAGGAATTGACTTCTTGTTATCGGTGTTTTCTGTTATATAAACCCATTGCTTATCCATCGTTTGGTTTAAATGTTCTTGGTCATCATAATCATTTATGGTTGCATTTTGTTTGTTAACCTCTTCATGCTTTATAGTGCTATGTCGAGTTGTATTTTCTTTACCTTGGTATTTTGATGATGAGTTTTTTCCTTTTGCCATAATAATTCCTTATTTTTATCGCTGATTTGGAATAATACTAATTCTACAAACATACTTACTTTCGAAATAAATGATTTAATTTAAATACTTTGCTAAAAAGCTTTTTATCTCTTGATCATCCGGTTGGAATTTTGAATACATCATCAATGCAAATATTCCAGATTGAGCTTTTCCAGATGTGATCCACTCAAGCCCGGTTTTTCTTAGAGCCTCTACTGGAGACATTTTTAATATACTTGCAACTGTCTCCACATTTTGTTGGTATTTCTCATTTCCAGGGTCTTGAATAAAGGCTTCAATTGCCTTTTCCAATCCTTTTTGTGTATCTTTTTCTTTGAGTGCAATCAACGATTCAAGGTTAGAGGCAAAAGGCAAATCAGTACTAATTAATCGAGATTCATCAATTAATTTTCTTGCAAAAATCAAGTTATTAATTTGAATTTGACAATTTGCTAAATCTAAATAATCTTGAGCAGTGAGTTCGCTTTTTGAAGCAGCTCTTAGAATGTTTGAGTAAGTTTCAAAATACTTCAAATTTTCTTTAGGGGTTTTTGCCAATATCCTCAATTGCTCTGCCGAAAACGAATCAACATCTTCATAATGTTTATCACTATTTTGATTTTCTGATTGCTCTCTGATATTCTTCTTTAATTTCTTAGCTTGAAGGTAATATTTACGAGCCTTGTCATTTTCTTTTAATAAGACACAAGTTTCTGCCATAAGCGTTAAACACTCAACCTCGTTGAATTTGTCAGCAAATAGTACATCTGAAAAAGTTAGCTTCGTTGTATATCTCTTTAGCGTCCAATCGAAGATCTTGTTTGCACGCTTCCAGTCACCTCTATTAAAGCAATAAACCTGGCCGATAAACTGCATCATACAGGAATAGACATTGAAATCTACCTGGGCATCTAAAAGTATATTTATTAAATCAATATCTCTTTTTTCAAAAACATATTGCTGACACAAAGCGATATATGCCAAGCCCATATACTTTACCGGCGAAGCATCATCTGGTATGTCTTTTACGCCTCTTTCTAAATCGCTAATAGCGTCTGCTTTTCTTTGCGTGTTAAGGAGCAATAAGCCACGAACAAGGCGAACATAAAAATCTTCAGGATATTTTTCTAAATATTGAGAACAAACGGAAATATTACGTTCGGTTTTTCTTTCGGATGAACCTTCTTCTAAAAATTCATAGCCTGAATGCAAAAACTCAATATTTGTCAAGCATTGAAGCAACCCCAATTTTGCAGCACTAAGCGCCACTGTCTCATGGATTGGGTAATGATAGACAACACCTAAATGATTTCTAATTAACCGGACGTTTTCGACTGTTTGCTCACCTGCCTTAAGTTTGCTGACTGTTGGGCATAAATATATATCTGCCACACCACTATTAACACAATGAAGCAATTTTGCTTTTTCGGGTTCTTCAATATATTCATCAGCATCAGTGCGAAGGATCCACTCACAACTGGCATAACCTAGACTGACATTTCGCGCTTCTGCAAAATCATTCGTCCATTCAAAAAACTCAACTCTTGCACCATAGCTTTTTGCAATTTCGACTGTTCTATCAGTTGAACCGGTATCGACTACCACGATTTCTTTTACTATATCCTTGAAAGACTCAAGACATCGAGGCAGGTCTTTTTCTTCATTTTTAACGATCAGAACCAGTGAAATATCGGGGTATTTTTCTGGACGAACTGGGTTATCAAATCGGCGAAAAATTGTTTTTCCAACAACTATTGAACTTTGTTCTGTAATTAATCTGGTTGCTGTCTCGTTATCTGGATAATCCAAGAGTTCTTTGAAAGCAAACAATCTCGCTTGTCGGCGTTTATTCATTCGTAAAAGACACAAGGCGATACTGAGCTGCAATCCCCGGGGATTATTTTCATTCTGATATATTGAAAGGTACAGATTATATGCCCCAACATAATCCCCTTTATCATAGGCATCTCTTGCTTTTTTTTGTGTATCTTTATCAGAAAGATCCAAATCTGTTGATAAATGATTTTTTAAACTCATTTCAATCCTCAATTTTTCTTAAACCCAGTCCTGAATCAAAATTACAAACATCCAAATTAAAACCAAAATTATTATTAGTCTTCGCTAATCACATTAATTCACTTATTAAGAAGTATAGCCATATAATTTATCAAAAAAATAAAATTGCTATAAAAAGAAGCAGTAAAAGGATATAAAAAATGTAAATATTTTCTAAATCTTGCCGATTATAATAAGTTGGCTACTAATTAATTAGCAAACTATTCTAAGAAGGAAAACATGGAATCATTTTCACTTGTTTCAAATGAGCTTGAAACAGATTCATCAACCAAAAATCGCTCCAAACCAAATTGGAAACAAATCGTCACTTTTCTTACCCTCACCTTTGTACTTTCATGGTCACTAGATCTTGCCATTTACCTAAATGGCGGTTTAAACAATCCATCTGTAGGTATCGGCCTTCAACTTCAAATGCTGCTGCCGGCCTTTTCAGCCATTGTACTGGGTATGTTCTTTTTCAAAGACAGCTCAATTTATTTCCAGACTAATCATACAACTTCCAGATGGTTTATCTGGTATTTCTTGTTTTTTACATTGATGTACATGGCACTTTTCATTACCACATCAATCAATCCTTCTCTGCTATTGTCGCTAAATTCACTCATACTCCTTCCAGGGATTCTTGGATTAATCCTCCTGATAGTTTTGCGCATTGTTGGTGGCAAAGAGTCTTTCTCAAGCGTCAATATGGCTGGTGGTAAAGCTATTTCGTGGCTCCTTTTTGGTCTTGGTATTTTAGCTTTTGCTGGTCTTCAAACTGTTTTATCCTGGTTTTTCAAAATGGGCACTCCTGTTGATATGGCCATGTTGCAAGCTCAAGCTGCCATATCCGGGATGAGTTATTCAGTTTTTATGATTATTGTCGCTGCTCAAACACTGATTCTTGGACCCTTCCTCGGATTGGTTATCACCTTTGGTGAAGAATACGGTTGGCGTGGTTATCTGCAGTCTGCTTTGATGAAAATAGGCAAGGTTAAGGCAGTTTTGCTGGTTGGCATCATTTGGGGTGTCTGGCATATGCCGATCATTTGGATGGGATATAACTACCCTTTACAGCCCATTTTGGGATCCTTCCTGTTCGTTCTATATTGTATTGGTCTGTCTTTTATATTAGGCTATGCAGTGTTGAAAACAAAAGCTGTGTGGCTGGCTGCCTTCTTACATGCGCTGTTTAATCAATCCATCAGTTATTTTATGGGAGTTATCTACACACCAACAGATACAGCGACCTCCTTTGGCATTGGCTGGCCATCAATCATCGTACTTTTTCTAATCACATTGCTGATACTTCGTGATCCAATTTGGAAAGAATCTGAAGACTAATCATTTGTAAAAACAACTCTCCATTGCTGGAGAGTTGTTTATTGTCTAACTATTCGCAATAATGTTTTTCACCTTACTTATTTCATCTTTTTTCTTTGCCGCGGACCATTTGTATTCATCCGCCATGATGTCGGCAAATTCTTCAATTACTTCATCATTAGCGTTACCGAGCCACATGATGGTAGATCTGCGTACAAACAAGTCATCAAGGTGCAAAGGCTTTTCGTTCTGCAGAATGTAGGTTAATTCTCCAGAATTCCAATTTGCGATGGATTTTAGCATTTTGCCTTTGGTCTTCTCAATATGGGCTGTAATCTTTTCAGCATAGGTGCCATAACGGGTTAGTAATTCACTTGCATATTCTTGTGCAAATCCATATTTTGAAACAAGGTTCTTGATGTAAGTTTCTTTTTGGACTTTCGTTAATGGCAAATTAATCCCGCCGCGAATTGGCAAGCTTTCTGTGCTCTTTGTTTTGGTTTTCCCCAAGCCAGTCATCACTTTTGTGGCAACCTGCTCAGAGAATGCTCTGAAACTGGTCCATTTGCCGCCGACCAGACTTAACACTGGAAGACCCTGCATGACATCTTCTTTGACGCTGTGGTCGCGGGTGATCTGCCCGGTGGTTTTGGCTTTTTGATATTCCAGCGGTCTGACACCAGAAAAGCGAAAAACAATTTGGTCGCGGGTAATTTTGATCGTCGGAAACACGCGATCTACCAATTCAATGAAATATTCTTCTTCTTCGGGTGTACATCGGGCATCATCAGGGTTACCAATGGGTAAATCGGAAGTGCCAACGATGACCTTATCAAAGAAAGGCAGACACAAGACGATGCGTCCGTCTTTGTTTTCGAAGAAGAATTCAGATTCTCCAACTGCTTTGCGCAGTTCATCATTCTTGATCACCAGGTGCGAACCCTTGGTGCCACCTATATATTTAGTCTCAACACCGGCATTTTGGTTGACATAATCAATCCACGGACCGGCTGCATTGATGATGTATTTTGGTTTGACCGAGATTAAGTCTCCAGTCTCTTCATCCTTGATCACAACTTTTCCGTTTTCAATCTTGTTGAAGGAGGCATAGTTCAAGACTTTGGCGTGATCGCCTTCATCCTCGCCATCCAAAATGATCTCAACGGTCATGCGTTCTGGTGATAAAAGGTGTCCGTCATAATAAAGGGCAGCGTATTTGATATTTTCATTCAGGAAAGGGTATCTGGCCAAAGCTTCTGTTTTACCAAAGAATTTGTGCCGAGGTACGGTTTTCTGTTTGCGCGTAAATGAATCATAGAAGATTAATCCAATTTTGATTACCAGTGCACCGCGTTCTGAAGGTCGATCTAAAAGGTTGATGAATTTCAAAGGGGCATTCAACAATCCAGACCAAACCTTAAAGATCGGGATCACGGTTGGCAAAGGCTGCACCAGATGAGGCGCATTCTCAATCATGCGGTTACGTTCTGCTACCGCTTCTTCTACCAGACGAAATTCGCCGTTTTCTAAATAGCGGATGCCCCCGTGTGCCATATGAGATGAAGTGGCAGAGGTGCCTGAACAAAAATCACCCCTGTCGATCAGGAGCACATTCACGCCGTTAAGGGCCAAATCGCGAAAAGTACCAGCGCCATTAATTCCAGCGCCAACGACCAGAACGTCAATTTCTGGATTCTTCTTTATAGCTTCAATGATTGATTTTCGATCCATATCCGTCCTCGTTGAAATTTATTCTGGTTTGTTTTTGTCGTCAACAACCAGTTTGCTCTTGCCTTTGCCTAATTCGGTGGAGCGCTCATAGGCAGCCCAAATAGCGCGCGAGATGGCTGTTCTGAACCCTGCCTTTTCAAGATAATACAGCGCTTCAGCGGATGTACCGCCGGGAGAAGTCACGTCATTGCGCAGCCTGGCAGGATGCTCATGATTCTGCATGAAAAATTCCGCGCTGCCGCGAACTGTTTGCGTCACCAGTTTTTCGGCTATACGTCGTGGAAAGCCCATATGCACTCCTGCATCAATCATGGATTCCATAAAGAGAAACACATAAGCCGGACCTGAGCCAGATAATGCGGTCGCCATATCCAGATAACTTTCATCATCTACAAAGACCTCATCGCCGAGGGTCTTAATGATCTCGGAGGCCATTTCTTTCTTTGCATCACTGACCTGCGGTGTCTTAACCCAAACGGTAATGCCCATGCCCACTTGAGCGGGTGTATTGGGCATGGCGCGGATAATCTGCTCCACCCCTATTTTCTCTATCAACGTCGCCAGAGAAACACCAGCCATAATGGATATAACCAAAGCATCCGGCTTAATGTTGCCCTTGACAGATTTTGAAAGCTGGCCCAACCCTTGAGGCTTGACCGCTACAATGACAATATCAGCCTGACCAATCACATCTGAGCTATCCGCATAGCCTGTAATGCCAAACTCTTTTTGTAAAACCTCCAAACGATCAGGCGTTGGTTCCACCACAATCAGATTCTCAGGCTTTACTTTTCCATCGCTGATCAAACTGGAGACAATTGCCTTCCCCATGACGCCATAACCAATGATTGCAATTTTTGATTTATCCAACATTTTAGGCTCCATACATAATGATTGGATTATTATACTGATAACCGGGGTTTTCTACCTATCAATTCTGCGCAAATCCAGCGGATTCATTTGGATTGGCTCTGCCATTTTCTCTGACGGATAAGCCTGCAACAGGGGCTGCAACTCTTTTACCGGTTTGTCTTCGAGCCATGACCAACAACTCTCGGCATCAAAGATCACCGGCATGCGGTCGTGATACTCGGCCACCAAGGTGTTGGGCGCCGTGGTGATGATAACGCATGAAAAAAGTTCATTGCCCTGATTGTCTTCCCAGTGCTCCCAAAGCCCGGCAAAGGTAAGCACTTTGTGATCCGCAAGCTGGAAGAGATAAGGCTGCTTGCGTCCGCCCTCTGCGCGCCACTCGTAGAATCCGCTGGCGGGGATCAAGCAGCGCCTTCTGGCAAATGCATTGCGGAATGAGGGCTTTTCGTCCAAGGTCTCTGCCCTTGCATTGATCAGTTTGTTGCCAATGGAGATATCTTTGGCCCAACCGGGCACCAGACCCCACCTGAAGAAATCCACGCCGCGTTTCAAGCTGTCGGTGACCACGGCCACCCCATCCCCCGGGGAGACATTCGGATTAGGCTGCAGATCGGCTGGTACGTCTGCCAACCCCAGCATGTCTTTCAACTCTTCCGGGTCGTACATGATTGCAAATCGGCCGCACATGAGCATCCTGCCTTTCAAATTGTAGTGGCAACATAATTGTAGCGGAGTGTGCCCATTGTTTCAATTCTTCGTTCTCGATGCCAAAGGGATAAAGCACGCTCGAGGCCGCCCTGGCCATTAACTCAATGTATTTCTCCCTATCCAGCCGGGAAGGATCCAGTTTTTCGGTCACCTCCCAGGCGCTGACGCCCTGCTCACCGCGGGTATAAATGAAGCGCATCTTCTGGCCCGGACGCACGCGCTTGCCGGTCTGCTGAAGAAGCTGTTTCGCCGCGCGCACCGCCGGCGTGGGGGATTTGTAGGCTTCAAGTTCATGGGTGATGCGGCAGGTGACCACCAGCTTTTCCAGCGGCACCCGGCCCTCACGCATGTCGCTCAGCGCGCTGCGAAAAAGATTGAAGGCCTCATTCAACCTCTCGGGCAGCGCCTCAAGGGTGTAAGCCTTGGCGAGCGCATCCATCATGCGCGTCTGGGTTTCACTGACCCAGGGGGGTGTATCTCGCCGGCGCACCTCAATGCCGCGCACCTTTGAGGAGCCGTCTTGAAAGACGCCGAAGTAGCGGTTAGCCACCGGAATGCGACTGTCGGCCCGCGACGGCAGAAAGGCCACCCAGCGGTAGACGCCGTCTAAAGAGACGCCCAGACCGGTCTGTTCAGTGATCTCGTTGAGCACATCCTGAAAGTCGCGCTTATTGACCGCACCGGGCTTTTTGAGCCACAGCGCATCCACAAAGAGGTGCAGCACCTCAAAGCCCATGGATTCGGCAATCTCCTTGGCGCGGATGAGCACCTCGCGTCCGCCGTTGGTGACCGCCTCGTGTGCCTCAATGCGTCCAAAGCGCGCGTTCTTGTAACCCAAAAAACCAAAGCACACCACCAACAGCCATTTCAAGGCCGAGGCGCGCGCCGAATCTCTTTTGGCAATCGGGTCACCTTTGCGTAGATTGGCCTGGTTGAGCTTGAGCGCGACCCGCTTTTCATATAAAGGCTTCAGGGTCAGCGGCACCACCCCCAGTTCGTCGCTGGCGGGGATGATGCCGTCGGGCAGCGGCACCTCAGGAGAAATGTTGCCCTTGATGATGATGGCCGGATACATCGAGATAAAGTCAATTTGACCGACATCAGAATGAAGCCCGACAATGGGCTGGTAGATCAGGCCTCCCCGATCGCGCTGGATCAGATCCATGCCGGATTTGAAGGCTTCAACCTGCTGCTTGTGCCAGGGCACCAGTATCTGATGCTCAAGCGCGGTGAGCATCTGCATGGCCGAAATGCCCGACCCCGGAGAGACGCGCGCGGCGCGTTCAATGGATTGGGCAGTGACACGCGCCGATTCGAGCACGCCGTCGAGGCCATAATCCTTCCACATCATGGCACTGCGCTGATCAATGTGGCAGCGCCCAAAAAGATGCGCCTCTTCGCCGCGATAGATAATCTGCCCGTAAGAAAAGTAAGTCAGTTCTTTTTGCCAGCGCACGTCGCGGTCAGCGTCGCGGTTGAGGCGCAGCGTCTCACCGGCCTGCTCAGACAATTTCAACAATTCAGGTATCAGCCAGTTATCACCCCACTGGGTGAGGATGAAATCTGGGTCAACCTCATCCAAAATGCCGTTCAGCCGTGAGATAAACTCTGCGGGGTCATCGAGACAAAGGGACTTATGACGCTGCTGAAAGTGCAGTTTGATGGTTTTAGGCGTACCGCGCACGGGGTCACAATCCGGCTCAATGGCCAGCGTGCGAAAGACGGGGAAGACCGGAGAAAGGTCCCAGCGGGTGTTGAGCACGCGCAGCGACTGAAGGTTGCACTCGTCATCCACTTCAAATTCGCAGAAGGCCATGGGAAAAGTGCCCCAGGCGGCCGCATGACGGGTGGTGACGCTGATATCCGAGTCGTAATAGGTGAGGTGCGGAAACTGCTTCTGCACGTCGCGGAAAATCCGCGTCTGACGGATGGGGTTGTCAATCACCGCCTGCAGCACCGGGATGGGTTCAGGCAGAAAGACGTCGCGCCGGGTTTCGCGGCTGAGCGAGAGCACCCCCGGCTGTTTTCGCAGAAACTTCCAAAGACCGCGAAGCTGCTCCGCTTCACCGGCGGCATAAAAGGTGATCGGCATGGATTGCTTCAGGCAAAGGCGTTCGCCCTCTTCGGAGATGATCCACAGTCTCAGCCCGTCTGCGGCGTCTTCGTAAAGATCGAGCAGCCAGCCGCGGAGTGCGGCGGGCATGTCAGGCGCCTTCCTGCAGGTCAACGTATTCGGCGGGAGCCTCTTCATCGTCTTCAAGAGGCTCAGACGCCTGCTCTTCGGCGGGAGTGTCTTCTTCTTGATTGACCAGTTCAAGCAGTGAGACCAATCCGCGCGAGGGGTTGACCTCCGCGACCGGCAGCACGCCGTTCTGCTCCAGCTTCAGTTCGAGCTGTTTGACCTTTTTGTAGAGCTCAAGCAGCATCGAGACCAGGTAAATATCCATGGGGTAAAGGTTGCTGGCGTAGGAGGCCTCGGCGACATGCGAATGCGAGAGGGCGATCAATTCGTCAATCAAGACCTGATCGCTCTTGCGCAGGGCGCGCACAAAACGCCGGAGGGCAGCGTCTTCTTCAACCCAGGTCTGGGTCGCGGACTGGATGGTTCTGCCCATGGCTACCTGCCCTCTCTGGGTAATAATGCCCCGGGGAACAGCGCAGGCTGATATTCAACGGGCGGCGGCGGATCGAGGGAGAGTTCCTCCCAGATGTGGGTGGCTTGCTGTTTGAGCATGCCCAGCAGCACCAGGCGCGGACTGGAAATGGAAAGCAGCGGTTTGGCGCTGACCACCACCGGCACCAAATGGCAGGTGCGCTGGATGCAGGCCAGGGTCTTTTCAAAGAGCATGACGCTTTCATCCAGATGCACGCTTTCATCCATGAAGGTGCTGAGCAGATCGAGGATCAAGACCGGCACACCGGGTTCGGGTCTGATTTTTTCGAGCAATGCAAGCACCTGATAGCAGGTAAAGGCGCGAGAAAGACGAATATTCCTGAGCATGCCCACCGGGTCGCCGGTCAGCGTGCGCAGTTCCCTGGCGACATGATACATGTTGCTGCGGTTACCGCAATCAAGCATGTAGACGGGTCCGCGCAGGGTCAGGCGGGCGGAAAGGTCGAGCATGCGCCTGCCCCCGGCGTGCGGGCCGAAAACGACCAGCAGTTCGTTGGAGAGAGGTAAAGCCAGTTCAGAGCGTAAGTCATGTTCCACATCTTTATTATATAGAACATTTGTTCGTTGTCAAGTGCCGTTCCGGAGTAATGAGGGAGGGGGGGATTAGGGAGAAAGTGCAAGATCATTTACCACAACCCCTCTCGTAAAAATCAGCTCGGGGGCGCAAAGATCGCGATACACGGAAAACACAAAAAGTAAGTGCACAAAGCTAAATCGTGAATAGTGAATCGTGAACTGTGAATCGTGAACGGTGATTCGTATTTGTTCTTTGAAAAATTCGAAAACAAAGAAAACGAATCGATTTAAGTGTGAAAAGGTGTTAATTTTTTGATCTTATTGCTTTGCAGCAATTTTTAGAACAGTTTAGCGTAATTTTTCGGTTGGAAACGAATGTTCGTTTCTTTGAATTCGAATGCGATATTTTGTTTGTGTTCAAGTAGGTGTATTTTTAGTTCTTATGTTCTATTTTGTCAAGGGATGAATTTGGAGGGATGAATTTGGGGTAGAGTGGGTTCTATCTCTGTACCCACCATTAAACACAAGGAAAAGATGGTGGGGCAACCTATCTGCCTGGAAAATTTAATCTGCCATGGGTGTGTATTTGTTTGTTGGAATTGCCACGCTTGGCGACCCACCCTACGCCTAATTGGTATTTTAATCACCAACCAAACCTTACTTTATATATTCCTGAATCAGAGCATATAGCGTATCAGATGGATCAGGTGTCATAATCTTCATAAACTCTTCCCAGGTGGCGATCTGGTGATTGTAAGTGTTGGTATAGGTTCGCAACCCTGCAAAGAAAGCATCATCACCCAAGGCCTGGCGCAGTTGATCGAGAAACACGGCACCTTGCAGATAGACAGCGTTGATGTAGACGCGCAGGTCGGATTGGTCATATATGGTCAGGTTAACCATGCCGGCAGGCTTGTAGTAATTAACCCGGTAATCCCACCACCAATTGGTCAGTTCCGGGTAGTAGCGCTCGATATAGAGGTACTCGCTGTAGGTGGCCAGGGATTCGTCCAGCCAGGGTTCAAGGGCCTGGTCATTTCCGACTACTCCAAACCACCATTGGTGCGAAGTTTCATGTACGGCAAGCAGCGCCAGGTAATTTTGAAAAGTGCCGTCGTAGTTTTTGAAATAGAAATCACTAAGGTAGTAGAGACCGTCGAATTCCATGCCATCCGGAAAGTCGCTTTCAACCACGCTGAGAGTTTGATGTGGATAGGGCAGGCCGAACAGCTCTGAATACAATTGAAGCGCATTGGCGGTGTAATCTACGGCGGCCTGGCCGGCGACTTCATCACCTTTGAAGATATAGCCTTTGACTGTTATGCCATTAGTGGTGTTAGTCAACAGTGTGTATTGATCGCTGACCGAAAGAGTGATGCCTCTGGCGTTATTCTGAATGATTCTGTAGCTGTCGAGATCCAACGGGGCGGCTTCTGCACTGGCCGCGACAGTTAAACCGGTTGCGTTGACCAGGTTAAGCGTCAGATCAAAATCTGCGGAGTCATAGACCAAATATTCGCCAACTTCTGCAGGTTGATGGATAATCCAACCGGAATCAGGATCAAATGGTGGAATGAAGGGATACCAATCTGAAAGATTGAGCTGCCTGGCGGTGTAACCCAGAATGCCGCCTTGCAGACGCGGTGTTAGAGTGTAAACAATAGCGATGGAAACACTTCCAGACTCAGACAGCAGTTGATCCAATCGAATAGCCAATGTGTTGCCATCCAGTGCATAATCCATCATATTGACATCGCCGGTGAGACTGAGAGATTCCAATGCAAAAACGCGTGGCTTTACGTTGGGCGGCACAACCAGCTTGATCTCAGCCACGGCCTGCCCTGTTTGGTTCTGATACAGGATAGTTTGCTGCACATCCAGCCTATGCTTGTTATAATCGAGGTCAACCTCAAACTGATAAGCCGTGCGGTTTGAAAATAAGGGTTCAACAGTGGCTTCGACTGTCGGCGTCACAGACTCACTCGGCTTGGATGTTTCAGTGGCAGTCCACACAGTTGTTTCAACGGCTTCGGATGTCTTAGTTGGTACTGGCGTTGGTGAGTTGTTTTGCAGGTTTGAACAACCAGACAAACTATAAGTCAATACCAATATAGCTGTTATTATGACTATACGCAATACTATCTTTTTAAAACTTTTACTCATAGGACAATGAATAACCCTTTCCATCATGAGTCTTAATCATACCGCAACTGCCTTCTCTATTGGACCAATTCCCATCCACGGCAAGCTGATTCTGGCACCGATGGATGGATATTCCGATTTACCCATGCGATTAATTGCACGTCAATTTGGATCGTGCATCTCAATCTCAGAATTTATCAACACTATCGACATCAAACAAGGTCACCCGCATCTCATTAGCCAGATCACTTTCTCTGAAACTGAAAGACCTTTTGCCTACCAAATCTTCGATGACAACCCAGAGCGCATGTTGGAGGGAGCGCTGAAACTGCGTGAGCGCAACCCTGATTACATTGATATCAATATGGGTTGTTCTGCCCGTAATGTGGCTAACCGCGGTGCAGGCGCAGGGCTGCTCAAGGATCCTTTGAAAATCGGTCGGATCGTTGAAAGCCTGGTGAAACATCTGGATGTACCCATCACAGTCAAGATCAGGCTCGGCTGGGACGTTACGACCTTGAACTATCTCGAAACCTCACGCATTATCGAGGAAAGCGGTGCCAGTGCGATTGCCGTTCACGCTCGTCACCGCAAACAGCGGTTTTCAGGTTCTGCCTGGTGGGATGCCATCGCAGAGGTCAAATCCCAACTCAGCATTCCGGTAATCGGCAACGGGGATGTTAAAAGTCTGGCTGACGCGGAACGTATGATGGCGCAAACCGGCTGTGATGCAGTGATGATCGGACGTGCTGCACTCGGCAATCCGTGGGTATTCAGCGGATCGCAGCGCGAAGATCAAACTAAAACAGAGTTACTGCGTATGATTGAGATGCATCTCCATCTTAACGTAGAGCATTACCAAAAAATAGGTGTCGTGCTGTTTCGCAAGCATCTCACCCACTATCTGCGCGGGTACCTCACAACACCTGAAATTCGCAGGCATATTTACTCAATCGAAAACGAAAGCGAGCTTTACGAAACCATCTGCAATCTGGTCAATCAACCTGATTTAATGGAGAACGCATGAGTACTCAAAAATGGTTCAACGAAGTGCCCTTTGCTATTTCGGTTTGTGACGAAAAAGGTATCGTGCTGGAGATGAACGAAAAATCCGCGCTGACCTTTTCTAAAGATGGCGGTAAAGCTTTGATTGGCCAATCCCTGCTGGATTGCCACTCTGAGAAATCCAGACAAATGATCCTTGAAATGATGCAATCAGAAAAAGTGAACATCTACACCATCGAAAAGCAGGGCAAGAAGAAACTAATCTATCAATGCCCCTGGTATGTGGATGGCAAGATGTCTGGGCTGGTGGAATTATCACTTGAACTGCCAAACGATCTGCCGCATTTTGTGAGAGGGTAAACATGATCTATCATATTACGACCCCCGCTGCCTGGAACAAAGCCCAGCAAGACGGACATTATCTGCCTGAAGGTTTCGAGCAGGAAGGTTTCATTCATTGCTCGAAGAAGGAACAGATTGTCGGCGTTGGCGAACGCTATTACACCGGTCAAACCGGATTGCAGATCTTATGCATCAACCCTGACACAATAACCTCCAAGCTGGTCTTTGAGAACCTGATAGGCGGCGATGATTTGTTCCCACACATCTACGGCCCGTTGAACCTGGATGCGGTGGAATCCACTGCTGAATTCGGTCAGAACGCTTCAGGCGTGTTTAATTTTCCAACCGAGTGGACACCTGTTAAGTAATATATTGAAACTTTCTCAATTACGCGGCGTATATTGTCTATACTGATTTAAACGAGGCTAAAATGACCCCTGAAAATACACACTACGAAGAGTTCCGCGTCAACGGCGAAGCCCTGATCGCAAAGGTCAAAGAAATTCTGCATGAGGGCAATGTGCGCCGCATCATCATTAAAGATGACAAAGGTGCTACTTATATTGAAATCCCCATGACGGTTGGCGTGATTGGCACGCTGCTGCTGCCGGTATGGGCAGCCATCGGTGCGTTGGCAGCCCTGGCGGCCAATTTCACGATTGTGGTTGAAAAGAATGTGGAATAAAAGAACATTTCTACATTTCAATAATCAAGTTATCAAAACTAACATCAATTATTCTGAATCTGACTTTATTGAAGATTTGTAGATTTGAGATTCTCTATTATTTTGTTACTGTCTATTTTATCAAGTAAGGTCTAACGTCTTTAGAAATAGCAATTACAGCAGAATTAATTTCTTCTTCAAAATTATCATTTGGATGAGCAGGATTACAAAAAATAATATCTAAAATAGGTTTAAAATCTTTATGAATAATTTCATGGGAAATGCCAGAAAATATCAAGTGAATATATGCATCAACATTTCCATTAAATGCTTTTGCTAAATTACTAATCGCATAAATTGAGAGGCATTTCTCTTTTCCCCAAATTGCTTCAGCTTCAAAGGTTTCAATTTCCAACACTCTTAATTCCTCTTCAATTTTTTTCCACCTCATTCCTAAAACTTCTCTAAATATGCATCCCTCGTAAAATATTTCTAATTCATCTTTATATTTTGTTTCAATTATTTGACTAGCTAAATCTTCTTCCATATCCGTAATTGGATATCTTGCTTGTTTCAAATAATCTCTAATTGAGAATACAGATTTTAGTATTTTTTTTGCCAATTCATATGATTGAGTTCCATGCAATTGTCTTTTCCAAATAAATAGCCCAGCCAAAGCAACTCCACTTGCAATTAATAAAGAAAGAATTGTGAAAATATCTTTCAAGTATTCAAGAATAATTTTAGTATTTTGAAATAATCCCATTTGATTGATCCCCATTAATCCATTACTTATTGAATAATTCGAAAAAGTCTAATTGTTCTGCTTATTTAGTAATAAGCAACAAGTAATAAATATTGTACCTCCAATCTCTGGTAAAATAGAGCGGTTCGTCCCCGTGGCGCAATGGATAGCGTGCCGGCCTCCGAAGCCGTCGGTGTGGGTTCGAATCCCACCGGGGACACTCCTATAAGCAAGATTGAACCACTTTTAACTGACTCCCTACTGGGGAGTTTTTTATATAATTCGCTGATAATCTTCTAATACTTTTTACATCAGGCTGTGTTAACATTTTAACAATAGAAAAAGCAATTAAAGGAGTAAATATGTACCTCGGCGGTTATGGACTATATCTTCTCTTCAGTTTGCCTGCCCTGCTGCTTGGCTTATGGGCGCAGGCAAAGGTCAAGGGGGCTTTTAATAAATATTCCAAGGTGGGCACTACCACCGGCCTCACCGGCGCGGAAGTTGCCCGGCGCATGCTTGACAACAACGGACTGCGTTCCGTTCAGATTGAAGAGGTCGGCGGCAACTTGAGTGATCATTATGATCCCTCCAAGAAGGTGCTGCGTTTGAGCACAGGCGTCTACCGCAGCCCCAGTGTGGCGGCTGCCGGTGTGGCTGCCCATGAGTGCGGACACGCCATCCAGGACCTTGAACATTACGGTCCGCTGAAGATTAGAAGCTTTATGGTGCCTTCTGTGCAAATCGGCAGTTGGCTTGGCCCAATCATCTTTATGGTGGGTTTGTTTATGGCTTCTTCAATGGGGACAACCCTTGCCTGGGCAGGTCTGGCGCTCTTCACGCTTACAGCGGTATTTTCATTAATAACCCTGCCAGTAGAACTGGATGCCAGTAACCGAGCCAAAGCCTGGCTGGCTGGTTCGGGCATTATTTATTCAAGGGAGAATGAAGGCGTCAACAAAGTGTTGGATGCCGCGGCATGGACTTATGTGGCTGGCGCGTTGCAAGCGATCACCACGGTGATGTATTATGCTTTTCTTTTGACAGGAAGATCATCCAGCAGAGATTAAGATTATTTACCCTTAGATACCGGGAATCTTATAAACCAAGATTCCCTTTTTTTTTGTTCAGTACTTTAGTGCAAGAATCGGAAATCAAGTAGCAGATTTCCGATTCTGTTTTAATAAAGATTTCGGAGTCTTTTTTTAACCCTAGATTCCGGGAATTTTGCAAAATTCCCGGAATTCTAATTCAAGTTAACCAGAAGCCAGACTGCGTTTGAGCAGGTCTTTCATTTCGAGGGCTTTGACAGCGCCCTCGACGGTGCAGGTCAGCGGATTGTCGACCATGTAAACGGGGATACCGATGGCACGGGTGAGGAACTTATCTACGCCGCGAAGCAGCGACCCACCGCCACACATGGCCGCACCGCGGTCTATGATGTCAGAAACGAGTTCAGGGGGTGTGCGCTCGAGTACTTTTTTGATTACCTTTACCAATTCGGTTAACGGTTCTTGAACTGCTTCGACGATATCATCCGTGGTCAGAACGACCGGTCTTGGCAGACTTGTTACCTGATCTTGCCCCTGCACTTCAAGGGATAATTGCTGATCTTGTGGGGTTGCCGCGCCGATGGTGATCTTGGCGTGTTCCGCGGTGGGAGAGCCGATTATGACACCAAAGCGCTTGCGCACATAATTAACGATGGCGTCATCCAGATCCTGACCGCCCGTGCGGGCTGCATCGCCTGAGACAATGCCGTTCAAACTGATAATGGCTACCTGGTTGACGCCCCCACCCAGGCTAATGACCATGTTACCGGAGGGCGTACCCACCGGCAGATCAACGCCCAGCGCAGCAGCAAGAGGCTGCGGCACCAGATAGACTTCTCGACTGCCTGCGCCTATCCCCGCTTCGTGGACGGCCCTGCCTTCGACGCTGGTGACCCCATAAGGCACGGTGATCATCATCCGCGGACGGAACAAGCGCATCGGGCCGCACACTTTTTTTGTCAGGTACTTGAGCAGTGTTTCGGTGACCTCATATTCAGCAATCACACCGTGGCGCAGTGGACGAACAACCTCGATGCTATCAGGAACACGGCCTTCCATGTTCTTGGCGGCTTGTCCCCACTCGACCATCTTATCTTCATCGACAATGATCGCGACCATGGTAGGTTCTTGTAAAAGAATCTGAGTTCCCTCAGCAAAAATTGTATTGGTTGTTCCCAGGTCAATGCCCAGGTCTCTTGTTAAGCCTGCCATATTTATGGTTTCCTTAATGTTTTTATGAAAATGCTGTTGGGCAGCCTTACCTGCCAAATGCTCTTACTGTTTTTGAATACTTCAAGCCAAATTCACTTGACTATTTATTTTACTTCATAAAACCGCAATCCCTTACAGCAGAGATTTAGGCTAGTTTTCGGTATTGCTTAAGAAAAATACTGAAGCGCTAAACGAATTCTGGATTCAATATCCTCCGGGGCGTCTTTCGGGATCATCTGCAATGCGGTTTGAGCTTCAACCACGCTGTATCCAAGGCTGGTCAAGGCAGCAATCACGTCGCTATCGACATCGCGAATCGTAGAGAGCGGTGACCCGGAGCCTTTTGTGACCTTGCCTTGAAGTTGCAGCACGATACTTTGGGCAGTTTTCTTGCCCACACCCGATACGCGGCTGAAAATATCAGGCTGCTCCTGAATAACCGCATTGGAAACAATTTCCAGGGATAAAGTCGACAGAATCGCCAATGCAGTGCGCGGACCAACGCCATTGGCGCTCAATAGCAGCACAAACATATCGCGTTCTTCAATAGACTCGAATCCAAACAGGGTTAAGGAGTCTTCTTTGACCACCAGATAGGTATAAAGTGCAATGACATGGTGAAGTTCAACATCCCGGCTGACGTTGGAAGGCACGAACACTCTAAAGCCAATCCCAGATACATTGACCACAACACTGTCTTCCAAAATCTGAGTGACATTACCTTCAATGGATGCAATCATATTAACCCTTTCAATGCGCCTGCTGCTGTGAGGCTATTTCGTATAAGATAATTGAAGAGGCTACTGCCAGATTGAGTGAGTCTGCACTGCCCATCATGGGTATAGACACCACGTCATCGCAGATGGCCGCCAACGCATCAGGCAAGCCTTCGCGTTCACTGCCCATTAATAAAATGCCGTTGTCTGGATAGCGATATTGCCGATAATCCGCTTTGGCTGAATCCGCGGTGCCGGTTACTTTAATGCCATTTTTTGCAATCCAATCTACAAAGTCTTGTGAAGTGGATTTTATGATTTGTTTAGAGAAAATTGCCCCCATGCTGGCACGAATGGCTGACGGATCGAAGGGATCGGTACAGTGATCCAACAAGATCAAGCCTGAGCCGCCCATGCCGTCCAGGGTACGCAGGATGGTGCCCAAATTGCCAGGATCAGCAACCTGGTAAAGCGCGATCCAGATGCCGCTGGTGGGTTGTGTGTTGAGATCAAGCTCAGTCCACTTTTGTTGAGCAACCGCAGCCAACCCCTGCGGACCATCCTTGCTAGAGATGGATTCAAATACCGCTTTGCTCACTTCCAGGATGGGTATACCCTTGATCTCGGCTTCTTCTACAACTTCGACTGCTTTGCTACTGCCTAACAATTCGCGTGAGACGATCAATTGAGTAATCCATTGACCAGCCTCAAGTGCTTCAATCACAATCCGAACACCCTCAAGAAAGAAAAGGTTACTTTCAACCCGAAATTTTCTATCTTTGAGTTTGCGGATCAGTTTAATTTGAGGATTGGAAGTGCTCGTAATCTGTTCCATCTTATTGCGCAAGCCTTTTTTTATAGCCAATTGAGTGCAGATGGCAGATGGCAATGGCCAGGGCGTCGGCTGCATCATCTGGTTTGGGAAGCTCTTTCAAAGATAACATGGTTTGCACCATGATCTGAACCTGCTTCTTTTCGGCTGCACCATAACCAGTGACAGCCATTTTGACTTCTTGCGGTGAATACTCAGCAATTTCCACGCCGGCTTCTGCCATAGCCAATAGAATGACCCCTCTGGCCTGCCCCACAGCCAAGGCAGTGGTAACATTTTTTTGGAAAAACAATTTCTCCACCGCGCCAGTTTGAGGACGGTGGAGATTAATTAATTCGCTCATTTCTTTATAGATGATTTGCAATCGCTTTGCGGCGGATTCAGTATGGCTGGTCTTGATCACACCAAATTTCAACGCGCGTAAATAACCAGTTTCATCTTCTTCAACGATCGCATAACCGGTCGTCTCAGTGCCAGGATCCACTCCCAATGCCAGCATCGGGGCTACTCGGATTCAATGGCCGCCATTGCTGCGTCAGAAATCTTCAGGTTTGAATAGACGTTCTGAACATCATCCAATTCTTCGAGGTTTTCAATGGTTCTAACCACCTGAAGTGTATCTTCGACACCTAACTCCATTTCGTTAGTGGGGATCATACTTAACCCGGCATCGGACGGCATCAAATTGGCTGCTCTGAAACGATCACTGAGGGTTTTAAATGATTCTACAGGGGCAACAACTGTAATTTCACCGTCATCTTCGTTAACATCATCCGCGCCGCCTTCAACCGCCAGCTCGAAAACCTTTTCAAAATCATATTTACTGGCGTCAAAGGTGTAGGTTGCAGCACGTTTAAACTGCCAGGCCACAGAACCCAACTCGCCCATGTTGCCGCCAGAACGCGTTAAAAGATGTCTGATTTCTGCAACAGTGCGGTTTCTATTTTCAGTCACACATTCGATGATGACTGCGATCCCGTTAGGTGCGTAACCTTCATAAGACACTTCTTCGTAAACTTCACCTTCTTTACCTTCACCTGCAGCGCGCTTGAGGGCGCGATCAATATTATCTTTGGGCATACTTTGTGCTCGGGCTTTATCAATGGCCAACCGTAATCTAAAATTGGAATCTGGATCAGCACCGCCTTCGCGAGCTGACATTACGATTTCTCTGGTTAGCCTGGTAAAAACCTGGCCGCGTTTTGCATCAGTAGCGCCTTTTTTTCGTTTAATAGTAGCCCATTTGGAATGCCCTGACATATTTTTATTCTCCTCAAGAGACCTAATTATGAATTTTCATGGATTATACCATGCAATAAAATCCGAAAAACGTTTTTTGAACCCTACTAATTATAAGGACGAGCCACCAAAATAAGCCGATGCGTATTCGATTTTTCAGGCCAACAGGTCACCAGAGTCAGGCGAATATCGTCAGTTTTTCCCAGCCAGGTAGCGTTCGCCAGTTTAATATCCAGGGGTTGTCCGCGCTCCAACAAGATCATTTTGTTGGCGATAATGAAGGAGTATTTTTTACCCTTGGCATAAACATAAACCATGTCACCTGATTCAAGGTCAATGAGTTCTCCAAAAACTTCTCCAAAATCATTGTGATGACCATTAATCACCGTATTACCATTAGAGCCTAAGAGTGCAGAATCAGGGTGCCAGGCTGCAGAGAATTCGGATGCCGCGATCCACTGTCCAAAGGTCTCACCTTCTACATCAGTGAAGTTGAAATCTGAAATCACAATTGGCGCCACCAGACCGATGGAAGGAATTTCAATCTTGTCAGGGATAAGCGGAATTTCAAGCGCTTTCTCGATTTCAGGGTGAACAAAAAAATTATTTTTTTCAAGACTATCTTTAGTAAAAAGATTCTCTTTTTCCGGTATCACCACCGGATCAGTCCCGATACCTATAGCTTCAGTTTTATCTGGCTGAATCTTTTCTACATATCGAAAAGCGCCGGTGATTTGTGGAGGTTCACTTTTAAAAAATGTAACAATATTGCCGGTCAACCCTGCTCCAATCAGCAGGATCCCCAGCCCAATATAAAAATAGTGCCGCTTTGCTTTGAGTTTTTCAAGCATCATTGGAGTATAAACTATTCTCGGGCTCGTTTCCAGGAAACGCGCCCGAGAGTTAAGAATTACGTGGGACTATTTTTCTTTTTTCTTGCCGAAACCCTGCAGAACCAATCCTAAACCGATAAAACCGAAACCGAAGTTCATCATAATTTTTGAAGTCTTGTTGAAGCCGTTATCAGCCAGATCCATGCCAGTGACGGGGATAATGAGCTGCTGGTCGCCGCCAGTCACAGGAATGGGCAGTGTGGGGACGATGGTCGGCGTCGGCGTTTCTGTTGGTGTATTGGTGATGGTCGGTGTATTGGTTACTGTAGATGTACTTGTAATAGTCGGTGTATTGGTTGGTGTGTTGGTCACGGTCGGTGTATTGGTGATTGTAGGTGTATTGGTCACGGTCGGTGTAAATGTATTTGTGGGCGTATTGGTGATTGTAGGCGTCGCCGACGGTGTTAATGTGCCGGTTGGCGTATTGGTCGGCGTATTGGTGATTGTAGGTGTGTTAGTAATCGTAGGCGTGTTGGTTGGCGTATTGGTATTGGTTGGAGTATTTGTAATCGTAGGTGTGTTCGTTGGTGTATTTGTAATCGTAGGTGTGTTGGTTGGTGTATTGGTAATGGTTGGCGTATTTGTAATTGTAGGTGTATTCGTTGGTGTGTTGGTAATTGTAGGAGTATTTGTGATCGTGGGTGTGTTGGTAGGTGTATTGGTAATGGTTGGCGTATTGGTTATTGTAGGCGTGTTGGTCGGTGTATTGGTAATTGTTGGTGTATTTGTAATCGTAGGCGTGTTGGTTGGTGTATTGGTAATGGTTGGCGTATTTGTAATCGTGGGCGTGTTCGTTGGTGTATTGGTAATTGTAGGAGTGTTGGTTGGGGTATTTGTCGGCGTATTAGTTATCGTCGGAGTGTTAGTAATTGTTGGTGTTTTTGTTGGCGTATTGGTTTTTGTAGGTGTAGGGGTTGGACAAACCTCACGAAGCGTAATCGATTTTGAGGCAGTAAATGTTTGATTATTCGTCCATTTTATAGTTACGGTCATTTCTAAAGAACCCGTCATTGATCCTGGTAAAACTTGTGTGCCACCGATAGATCCCCACTGACCTGTATCATAACTATAGGGTCCAATTTCACTACCAACTCCAAAGCCAGAAATTGGGTAAGTTCCCAAGTCAATTGGATTACCATTATGTTTCACAGTAATACTTTCAATCCTGGCTATTTTGTCCCAGTCATTTTTTACGTACCAAGTTACAGTTCTAGTGCCTTCATATTCGCAATTAGCTGATCCTTCTACTTTCATTTGGGCACTGCATGCAGAAACCTCTTTGACTGGAAGAGCATTTGTGATAACGGAAGCAAGTATTAAAGCAATGCCAAACATGTAAGAGATTTTGGCCAGCCACCCTGAGTGTAATAATTTTGATATTTTCATATAAGGCATCCTTCAAAAATAATGACAATTACTTGTTTATTACAATTTACTCTATTGCATTATAACTACGAATTTACGCGGATAATGCATTGTGCAAGTAAAAAATATTGCAAAAAAGGCAATAATTTAACTCCCATTTAACGCTAATTTTACGCCGACACAAAAAGGTAGCTGTAAATATCAAAAAAACCGATAATCTACCGATAGATAACTTCTATAAGAATAAACTGATTATTTTTTCTACTCTTGAATTATGTTCAGATTATACAGCGATAATTTACAAAATGAGCATTTAGAAACCAACCTAACGTAAAATTTGATATTTTTTTACAGGCACTTTCCACCCATGTGAGAAGAGAGTGACATAAAACACGAGTGCCCTGTTTGATCCAGGCACTCGTGTTGATTAACTATCGTTTTTGGTTTTATTCTTGTTTCATTTTCTTACCAAATCCTTGCAAGACAAGTCCCAGGCCAATAAATCCAAAACCGAAGTTCATCATGATCCTGGAGGATTTATTGAAACCATTGTCGGCTAAATCCATGCCAGTGACAGGGATGATGAGCTGCTGATCGCCACCAGTTACTGGAA
>Ga0180732_1000144_pt1 | contig 68701 bp, 147 predicted proteins | sample KR11_01MetaG_FD_148674 | JGI IMG/M metagenome (GOLD analysis project Ga0180732, IMG submission 148674) | Groundwater microbial communities from the Olkiluoto Island deep subsurface site, Finland - KR11_0.1 MetaG | ecosystem: Environmental > Aquatic > Deep subsurface > Groundwater | place... | reverse complement strand
CCTTAAGTAACCTAGCCCCAAGAGTTTCGGCTTCTTGTCTATCTTTGGCTTCAACTTCCTCTACCCAATTTGGAATACCCAGCTTCTTAGCAGGCTTAACTATATATGTCCTTAAGACCGGTAATCCACCTTCTGTCATCCATTCCTCCTGAAAAATAAAATGTACCAACATACCGTGGTTAGGGTAGTTGCAAAAGTTGCTAGGTATAAACCTAAGGTTAGGAAGGAGATTAAAATGGCAGTTAGGGCAAGTGCTGTAGGAAGACTTGTCCAAACCGGGTACCTAGCCCTCTTTATTATGGAAACTACTAGAGCAGGTGCAAAGACAAAGTTAGCTATCATAAGAACAACATCTTGCCACATCACGTAACTCTCCTATCCTTCCACGAAGCTTTTTATCTTACCAAGAGCTTTCCCTAGATACAGCTCATAATCCCAAATAACTAATATCCTCCATCCTCTTTCTCTGTAGTATTCCTCTTCTTCAGTATCATCATTATAGTCATGGAAGTAGCCCAATCCTCCCATTATTGAGATAGCCTCTTTCTTCCCTTCCGAGCTTGGGTAGTCTGGGATTTTAGTCCCTACTTTTATACCCAACCTACCATCTCCGTTGTAGGAAAATTTACCTGGGTAATATTCCTCTAACAAAAGGCCTAGTAGTACCTCAGGTTCTGAAGGCCCCTTACTATTGGTTCTTGCACTCCTTAATATTGCCTCATCGCTGAGGAAGGAATTCTTTGCCCTTGCTAGGTTTTCTTCCGGAGTTAAGCCACTAAGAAAGCTTCTTAGGGCCCTAGATATACTTCCCCTATGCTCCTCACTAAGGGTTTTACCCATATGGGCCTCAGACAACTTCCTTCTGGTCTCTTCACTGCAAACTTTACCTATGTTGGCTTCAGACTGCTTTCTCTTGGTTTCCTCACTGACCACCTTACCCATATTACCTTCAGATATTCTCCTTCTTACTTCCTCACTTACAACTTTACCTATATTACCTTCAGATATCTTTCTCTTGGTTTCCTCACTTACGATATGTCCCATCTTGGCCTCAGACATCCTTCTCTTAGTTTCCTCACTTAGAGGTTTACCTATACGGGTCTCAGGACCTTTTTTAAAATTCTTAATTCTAGCCTCTCTTGCAGCCTCACTTTCTCTTTTGGGATACTTGAGGGCTTCTATCATTTCTGGCGTCCAATTCTTAAATAAGTCTAGCTCTATCATGGACGTGGCTCCCGGACCGAAATAATAAGTTTTATTACACGGTAAGGATTCTGTTTATTAACTTTACCTAAGTACCTCTTGACTATATCCAATATATCTTCAACTTTTTGGTATAAAAAGTACCGTTGGGGTACCTCGTATCCTGGCCCATAAACAGCAATGGTTGGTTCGTCATGCATTGCACTTGGGAATGATGCTATCTCGGGCAGATCCCTTCCCTTCTTCAGACGCCCAAGCCTAACCTCAAACTTTGCAAACTTCCACTTCGCCGCCTTCTCATACCTCATCATCTCTTGGTATGCAAGAAGGAGGAGAGAATCTGAGTAAATCCTAAAATTGGCAGGTGTTAAGCCTCTTAGGGTATAAGTAATGTCTATCCCTTCAGCCCAACTCATATCATCCCTTTTGACTTGTCTAGGAATAGATGTAATATCCTGCTCCATTAGATACCTTGCAGCTGATGGGTATACTCCAGCATAAGGTTTCTTATTCATTACTTTCCTCCTAATTTCTTAATTCTTTTCCATGCTCTCCTTAATTTTGTAAAATGAAAACTACCCTTCTTCTTCTTCTTCACTTCATTACCTCTTTCATTCTGTCCCTAAACCTCTCCAATCCTACTTCTTTTAATTCCTCAAGGTCATACCCCAGTTGTTCAGACAGTAAGGAAATCATAGTTAGGGTATCTGCACAGGCTATCTTTAGGTCCCCCAAGTAACCACAGTTGCCAAATCTTTCCTGATAAATCATCAACTTGTGGATGTCCCCTACTTCATAAGACAATACTCTTGCTGTAAACTCTGGAGTTTGAGGAACTGTTAGTAATTCCTTATACATGGTTATCCTCCAATGTTTTCTTTACATCCCTTCCCCAAATACCCGTCTCAGGTATTCTGTACCGACGCCAATATTCAGCTTGTTCCCCTGTTACTATATAAGTGGTATGTTCAAACCTGAACTCTATTTTCAGTAGATGTCCATCCTTATTAAGTTCCCTCATTCTTACTGTTACCTCCTACTACCATTTCTGCTAACTCCCAACAATGGTCATATAGATGAAGGCCTTTGCTGAAGGCTATTAACTCTCCATCTCCAATACCAATTTCAAGTGCCATGTACTCCTTTAGTATTTGGATTGCGGCTAGGTTTGCTGGGAATCCTCCCCATAGGTCCCAACTTCTAAAATAAACAATGAAGTGTAACTTCCCATATCTAATCCTAGTATCAATCAACCTGAGGCATTGAGAATGTTCTAGATAAATTGAATCTTTGTCACCTACTGATATACAGGCCTGGTTTGTCTCAAAGCCTCCCTCCTTATACATCTTTATAATTTCCGGAAGTTGGGTATCAATATCTTCCCCATAGGTATACAATTCACCTTCCTGTTTCACTCCTGTCATCAGGTATGGAAGGTAGCTCTCCACATAATCCATTGTGGTTGGAGGAGGTATACCTTGAGGAGTATCTGGGACTAAAGGCCTTGAACCTGGGTATTCTACTTTAATTATAACAAAGTCAAATTCTTTTCTCTTCTGTCCAGCAAAACTTCCTCTATCTATGGTATACTCATAACCTTCTTCTAGACATTTCTTCACACAGAGGAACCAGGCCTCTGGTAATGTCTTTGCCTCTATTGTGGTTATTTTCATCTTACCTCCTCACAATGTTATTACATTTCCTTCGGGTAATGTCTTATCCATGGCCCAGTTCACGCCATAGTCAGTTATCCAAGGAAATGGCATGGCTCCATTAACTAAATCTAGGGAGTATTCTTCCATTTCCTTCTTAATTAGGGGTAGGACAGAGATATCTGGTATGTCCATGGTTATGGAGTCATGTAAGGGCCAGAAAGGCCACACATCCCACCTTTTCCTATTCTCAAATATGTGGAGCATGTTGAGAAGCATGAGGTCGGAACCTGCAGATTGAATTGGGAAGTTTACTGCCTCCCTCTCAACACTGTGTAGAGTATCTGGGGTTATCAAAGAGAATCTTCTCTTCCTCTCAAAGTAGGATTCCAAGTACCCCTGGCTTCTTACCTTCCCCATAATCATCTTATAATACCTATCAATATCTGGTGCTACATCATCCACTGCTGCCATCACCCTATCAATGACATCATGTCCAACTTGCCTCTCAATATCCTTTCTTCCCCTCTTGTAAATTCTACCAAAGACAACTGCCTTAGCAGGAGTTCTCATCTCCACTGCTTTCTCCTCTCCATATGCCGCAACTGATACTAGATGGTGGGGGTCCCCATCCTCTCTCAGAATCTTGGTTAACTCCTTGTCACCTGAGTAGATACAATACCATCTAAGCTCATTACCTTTTATATCAAAGTATCCCAATAGGCGTCCTACTTCTGCTAAGAATATCCTCTTTAATTCTTTTAGAGATTTTATATTCATTATGGATGGATTCTCAGAAGCAAGGCGGCCCGTTACTGCAGCGAATATCTTTATGAAGGGATGTATTCTAAAACTGTGGTCCACAAACCTTGCAAACTGCTCAACATACCCACCTTTTGCTTTAGAGAGTTCTCTATAATCTAATATCTTGTCTATTACTGGATATGGATCTCTGAAATCTTTGAGGTACTCCTTTGAGGTACTAAAACCAAAATGAGGATCTACTGGGATACCCATCTTGTTATATACCAAATCACTTACTTGCTTGGGGGAGTTAGGATTTATCCAAGTACCTATCTCATCATATATCTCCTTATCCAACCTGTCTAACTCATTACCAAATATATTCTCCAAATCCATCAGTTTAACTGGATCTACCCTCATACCTCTATTCTCAACTTCTATAAACATCCTGCAAGCAGGCATAAGTAACCTATCAAACACAGGTTTATTGGTTAAATCTTCTAATACATCACAGAGTTGGTATGTCCTGGTTACATCCTTGCTCAAATATACATTCCTTACCTCTGAAGGAATAACCTCATAAGAAATTGTCTTCTTTTGTCTTTTTGGGATATATTTATCTATATCCTCTTCCCAGTTATCTGTGCCTAAATAAATTTGGGCAACCCTCTTTAACCCATGAGCATATGGTCTCTCATCTATACTATAGTGAGCCAACATCCCATCAAAGTGGGCATTGGCATTTATACCTATTTGTTTGAAGAAAGCACAGTCAAATTGAGCATTCCAGTACCTGCCTTTTTTCTTCTCTAATATATCCTTGAACTCAGGTATCATCTCAGCGGGAACTATATAGGCATGCTCATGGTCAACTGATATACCCATCTCTAATATTCTGTCAGGTTCCCATCCATAGGCAAAGAACCCAGTTGTCTCTAGGTCAATGGCAATATCATCATACTTATCAATGTGATTTAGTACATCACCCAGGTTCTCACCGTTAACCAAAGTAAATGTAGGTTCCACTGCCTGTGTATATTTGTTGTTTAAGAATCTTACTCCAGACCTCATACACTCGGTAAAGTCAAAAATTTGTTCAGGATTCCTCCAATAATATGCTGGATGGACTAGAGGTAGTAAAGGCCCAACTCTACTTGGTATAACCCTTCCCATAACTTCAGTGATTTTATACTCTACATCTGCCAGGACACGAAGGGGCATGTCACCTAGTGCAATTACCAACTTTGGTTTCTTACCATTTATCTCATTTATCAACCTGTTATCCCAATTACAACAAGTAATTGCCTTATTTATGGTTGTGTTATCCTCAGTTGTTATTTGGCATAGAAGGACATTACAGATGTAGTAATCCTTTACATCCATCTGGTATAGATGCTTTCTCGTTATTATACCTGAAGCCCCAACGAGAACCCTTCCTTGTTTTAATTCTTCTTCTGCGGGTGCCATAGCCACAACGACTACATCATATTGCCTATCTTCCTTGACTGCAATTATTTTTTCACCTACTGTGGTACAACCCTCTCCGAAAACTTTCTGCTGTCCATCAAATGGACATTCTTTACAGTTCATAGTAACGCCTCCTAATATTAGTAAGGAACCAAACGACCAGCTAGGGTTAGGTATATCAGAATAAAATGAGAAAGTACCAACATCTGGTAGAAAAACATGATGACATACAATATAGAGAGCTTCTGGAGGTATATCAACACTAATGTAACTGATACTATTCCCAGGAAACTTACCAAGCAGGATAGGAAATAATTGACGTCCATCAAACTTGCCATGAATGGGTTCTTCTCAGTAAAACCCAATTGGAGGGCCCACCCTGTGGTGGATTGGTCTAGAATGTTCAATAGTGCTATTACCACCACTATCCACCATCTCTTCCTCAGATAGGTTGGATACTCTTTGGCTCTTGTTACCCACCAGTCCTTCTTGAAGGGGGAAGTAAGCCAACTTATATATTCTTTCCTCGAAGGTATACCGGGACCATATACTATAAGGTTAAGTATTTTATTCTTCATAATGCTCCACGGCCTCCTCAACGTTTTTTTCTGTTATCATCGGATATTTATCTTCTTTCTCATAAAAGGTTATACTAGGGGGACTTGGTAGGTAGTCAGATAGGAGCCTTCCTTCAAGTCCCAACCTTACAGGTAAGGATGTAACCAATATTCCATCCAAGCCATCCAATTCCTCTAAGGCTAGGTGGTTTTCTATATAAATTAAGGGTTTACCATCAAGTTTCTTGCAGATATTATAGATGTGAGAAGGTATGGCATACATATCAACATCCTTAAGAGACCTCATACATTTCTTTACCTCGCTAATACTAGTTCCCTCAAGGCACCCAGCGAGCTTAACTCCTAATCTCCTCAGGTCCCTCTTGAAGCTATTTGCCACTATGCTTGTTTCCTTTTCATTATACATATATGAGGGTAGAATTATAATTGAGGGTTTTAGGTGCTCCAGCGCCGTCCAAACCAGATTCCAATCTTCCGGCTTCCTTTTCCACCCAGGCTTTCTACAGTCCAATATGATTATATCCCCTTTCCCTTTCCTACCAATATAAAAATCTCTGTATTCCTTACTATCCTCTAATAAGCTAGGTAAGCAATATTGTATGTTAGTTATGCAGTATTCATTTAGAAATTTAATTGGAGCAATGATTCCGACTTTCATCTACCCACCTCCTTAATCCTTAATGGGTCATATAAGAAACCCTTTGTTCTATAGGCCGAAACTTCTCTAAAGACAATCGACATCACTAATTTATTACAATCTGAACACCACTCTGAAGTTGCAATCTCTTTTCCCCCTTCAGGGTCTATTACTTCTGGGACTGGATTTTCAAATTCTCTACCACATCTTAAGCATACCCCAGGAGTCTTGGGCCAAGTAAGAGGTTCAGTCCAGGTATGCCCACAACTCCAACAGGTATACTTGAGCCCACCAGGCTTACCATAGCCAGACCAGCTCGCTCCCATCTTATTGCAATCCGGACACAACTTTTTTGCCTCCAATTGATAATGAGTGCACCTATCTTCTCCCTGACAGTGAAATTTTTGTGGGGAGAGAAGCTGACAACTATCATCCTCTAAATGGTACTCACACCTCCTCACCATCCTTCTATCTCCTTAATGACCACCTTAAAGCATCTAGCAAGAAATGATTTGTCATCTTCTATGCCTAACAGTTCATCTTCTAGAAATCTCACAACATCCTCCTCCTTAGAGAGATTCTTTAAATCCTCCATGAACCTAATAGCATCGGGACATCCATCAATACAAATATCCTCTAGGCCACTTGGGTGCAGGGTACACTCCTCATTAGTTATTTTACATTTTTCTTTCATATATTTTTACCTCTCCTTCTCTATGTATCAGTTTCCATCCCTCCAACTCATCACTCCATAACTTATATGCTACTGAGTCCAACATTCTTGTATCTACTCCTGCCTTCTTAATGACTGCATGCCACTTTTTTGTCAATAACTCATTATCTATAATAATGTACTTTATGTTATGTCCTTCTAGTATCTCATTTGCCTCTTCCTCACTCCTTGAGGCAAGGAATTGACTCTGAGCTGGGTAATCATGGAAGAGAGGATTTGTCATTGGGGCCCTGCGTGCAATTCTGATAATCCAGTGTCCATAATCCCACCAGGATAAAACGCCGTAATCTGCCTTACCAGGATTTAATTCATAATAAGCTCCATCTGGAAACTGCTCTGATGTGTTTTCTCTCATCCAGACCATAGCATTATACCAGTCAGGTGTGATGGTATTTGGGACAACAGCAAGCCCAACAGTTCCTTTAATGGAAGGCAGGATTAGAAAGAATACCATTACGATTATAGCCCCCGTCCTTACATCCTTTTTAAGGTACTTTGCTACCTCAAATACCAAGTGGGCAGATAGGAGTGCTACATTTATAGTAAAGTAGTACCCCCACCTCATCTGGCTTAGGGTCGTCAGCAATAAGATAATCGTCCATACCACGAACAATATATTCACCTTATTCCTAATACAAAAGTACAAACCTCCGAAGAATAATATAATGGGTATTCCATATTGAGCAAAGGCAACTGTAGGAGTTAGGGGCAGAGCTTCTTGTATTGTAGTTCCCCCAAACCCCCAGAACATATACCTAAGCGACAATAGAATCTGTCCACTCATGCCATAAACATTTAACGATAAGAGTATAATACCTGTGGTAGAAATGCCAATAGAGGTATACAGGAGAACCTTTTTACCTAATCTGGAGAGGCTGTAGAGAAATAAAGGAGTTGTGGAAGCTAACAGCAGTAGGATTAGGTTGTAGGTCGGTAAGAGCCAGAAGGAGAGCAAAAGGGAGATACCCAAGGTGATTGTAAGGGATTTACATAGAAAGTTTGTAGGCAATCCCTTGAGGTAATCGTAATAGAATTGGAGGATAAACCAAAGAGCTATTATGAATACAAGGAATATACCACCAGGCCAATTAAGTAGGTATAGACCTAGAGATAAACCACCTAGTGCCGAATACAACAACCTTTGACGTCTATATGCTAAAACAATGAATAGGATTGTAGTTACCATTAGGATGGATTCTAAAATGTGATGGTCAGTAAATCCCAATAAGGAACGGTGAAACAACTCACCAGGCAATATAGCAACTAGAACACAGGCCAATAAACCTACTCCTCTACTAAACAACTCCTTACCCAAAAAATAGATAGGGATTAAGATTAGGGCACCTAATATAGGGGGCAGGAACGCTCCTACCAATTCGTAATTAAACACCTGACCAAACCCCGACACTATCCAAGTTAGCAAAGGATAGTAACCTACTGCGGCCCCATTTGGGTATGGGGAATACACATCCCAACTTAAAGGAATTGGAAAGTTGCGCATCATATTATCAACCAACCTCATATGGTACCAAGGGTCGGCTCCTCTAAACCAGATATTCCCATCAACAAATACCTTATCCCATTGACCAACTGTTCTCAAGAGGAAGGTACCAACAACCATCAACCCCAATAATATATTCTCTTTCATCTATAAGTATGCCACCTAGAACTTATTCCACAACCAATCAAAATGGGAACAGCTAGTAATCCCCAACCTCCACTCATAAGTGCTGGAAAGATACCAAGCAAACCTGCCACTAACATCATTCCTCCACCTAGTTGTCTTTTCCAGACATTAAAGATTCCTCCTAGGAAGCCCAAAATTGCAATTGGGAAGGCAAAGAACATACCTAGACCTAGAACTATAAACCCTAATGGTCCACCTATCTCTCCCTCAACCACCCCAAGCATTGGTGAGATAAAGAGTAGGGTTGATGCTACAGTGGCTAATAGCATCCTAGTAATACCTGGAATGTAATCCCTATCTCTGTGTTTACCTAATGGCATTCTTTATTTACTTCCTCCAAGATTTCCTCTGCTTTCTCTAAATCCTCTGGATAAGTTACATTTATGTATTTTCCCTTGAAGAATACGGGCGCAATTTTTTCTCCTTCATCAATCATTGCTTGCAGAACCTCTGTAAAGTCCCCACCTCCAGGAGTTACTCTTGTCTTCCTTATATAGTCAAATATTCTGGTATCAAGGAAATATATTCCCATACCACAATTGAGAGGCTTCCCACCCTCAATTGAGATTGAAGGTTTCTCAACTACAGTCCTTACCAATCCATCTTCTATCCCAACTAGGTAACTTTTATTTACCTCCGCTATGTTGTTTGTCTTCCAGACCCCTATTCCTATATCAAAGTCCTCATCATCAAACTTACCATCATAAAGGCAGTCACCTAGGGCTACCACAAATTTACCTTCTACATAAGGTTCTGCTCTTAGTATAGCATCAGCTAAACCTTTTGGCTCATCCTGGAAGACAACAGCTGAGTTCTCAGGTAGATATTCCCAGAGGTAGGTAGTTGACCTTTTTAGAATAAAGACAAAATCATCCACACTATCCTTCCATATATCTATAACATGGGTAAGTAGGGGTTTCCCTTTTATCAATAATAATGTCTTTGGGATGTTACTCATCCTGCTACTTTCCCCGGCACAAGGTATTATACATTTCATTTCTTCCTCCTCGGTTTTACCATTGCTGGTACCACCTTATGGACACGACTGGATGGCTGTCTCCTCGTAACTCTTTGTATGAACAAATCCTCATTCTCCTCAATCCAGTCGACCAACAGCTTCAATCCATCTTTGGGCAACACCTTAGGTACCCAACCAAACTCCTTCCTTGCTTTGTTTATATCGCAACAGAAGTAGTACAAATCTCCTTGCCTTGCTGGTTCAAGTGATACCTTTTGTACTTTACCAGTTATTTCAGTTAATTCATTTAGGACCATCCCTATTGACATTATGCAAGGTTCTCCACCTCCAATGTTGTAGGTACCAAAGGGGCATCCCTTCTTATACCACTTGTCAAATGCTCCAACTGCATCAGTTACATATAATATGTCTCTTACCTGTTTGTCCGTTCCATAAATCCTGATAGGCAATCCTAGAATTGTTCTTATGGCAAAGTTTGCAACCCATCCATGGTCTTCACCACCAAATTGTCTAGGTCCATACATACCAGTTAACCTAAAGTTGGCTGCCTTCAAACCATAGGTATCTATATAGGCCTGGACATAAATCTCCGCTGCCCTCTTGGAGGCATGAAGAGGAGTTAGCTTTCCAGTTAGGATATCTTCATCCTCGTAAATCGTTTGGTACTTGTGTGGTATGACACTCTTAAGATAAAACCTATCTTCCCCTTCAACCAAATTTTCATTTATTCCATTCCCATAGATATGGATAGTGGAGCAGTTGACCATGGGAATCTCATACTTCCTTGCTACCTCCAATACATTGAGAGTTCCAAGAACATTAACCTCAAAATCCAATTGTGGGTCTTCAAGGGCTATGGTCATAGCAGGTTGGGCTGCGGTATGTATGATATAGTCACAACTCCTAGCATACTTCATTAACACTTTCTTGTCCCTTACATCACCTAGAATAACTACAACCCCCAGACCTTCCAATAGTTTAAGGTTATAATCCCTAGCACCTTCTACATTATATCCGGTTCTCATAAGTTCATACTTGGTTAGGTTGTCGTAGGCAATAACATCCCAACCTTTCTCTATGTAATGTTCACAGATATGAGAACCCAGGAATCCACACCCACCAGTAACTAGTACTTTCATTTCTCCTCCTTTTCCTCATTTAGTTTTTTACCACAATGGGAACAATAGTTACCACCAGACCTTTTGGTGAAGATACCACTGTGCAGGTCTAGCTGTCGTCCCCTAAGTCCCCATAAGGATGGTACCAGGAATATCCATGTTAGTAGAACTGCTGTGCTGGTTATTATGGCTATTATTATAAGGAATACTGGGAAGGTCATCCAGGAGATTGAAGCCTTTAGATAATCCTGGACATTGGTATACAGAACCACCGATATCGATAGGAAGTTTATTATAGATAAAAGAGGTAGGGCATTGTAGAGGGATTCTGTGAAAGCCCCTAGCCACCTAATATTCCTCTGCGGTAATTTCATTTCACCCTCACTACATTTGTGGACCTTATTTGATAGATTTGGTTCCCCTCAGGGTCAACTTCCCCTTCGATTCTATATACATCAGAGACAACGGTCTTCATCCTAAGTACTTTACCATCAGATAGTTGGTACTCATTCCAATCCTCTTTTCTAGTAAGGAAGTCAACTTCAGTTGCTTCCACTTCCCTTCCCTGAAATTTTATTCTACCCATATTACTCTAGCATCTCCTTTCTGATAAATTATATTCTCATTCCAATCCACACGGATTTACATACTTCCTACTTTAGGAAAATGTTCACTCCTTCTTTACCTTCACTATCACATCTACTGAATGTCTTCTATCCAGAAAACATGCTATTCTTGCTAGAAAGTTAGGTAAGGGGTAAAATCCAACTCCTACCATCTTCTCAATCTTGAAATTACGAAGTTTAAGAAGCTCTACTAAACCTTTGGTGGTAAGCAGCCTTGTATGGTCTCTCTTAAGAGAAGCTACAGGAGGTTGATAACCAAATGTGAGGAATAGAATATTGTGCCATGATGCTAAGTTGGGTGTTGAGATTATGGCGTAGCCTCCTGGTTTCAATACTCTATATATCTCCTTGAGGAATCCATCTGGTTCCTGTAAGTGTTCAATTACTTGGGAAGCTGTAATTACATCAAACTTCTCATCCTCGAAGGGTAATTTCCTATTTAGGTCCACCTCATAAAACTTACCTTCTTTTGGATTATACAACATCTTATCAACCCCAGAAATCTTTGAAGTACCTATCTTATTAGAGATTTCCTGGGTGAAGTCCCCTATAGAACACCCTAAATCTAATAAACTCGCCTCTGGGTTAACCTCAAGCATTGAAAGGAATACCTTTCTACCCTCATCCCTAACTTTTTCCCTTAATCCTCTAAGGTAAGGATTAGCTGGGGCCCACACATCCAATACCTCAGGTATGAGCTTTCCCATCTTTATACCCTCATACATAGCAGATTTATTGAGCCAGCTATCTTGGTAGCCCTCTTTATATTCTCCAGTTTGGCTAACAGTAGCTGCCCATGTTGGCATATTAGATATAACTCAAAGAATTGTTGTAGCAGGTCTATATATTCCTCAAGAGAGGAGTTTGCTCTCTTTAACCCATCTGGGTATACCTCAGTCATCAATTGTAAGTTAGGATTATTCTCAATTGTCTTGGTCATTCCCTTTAGTGCTTTTACTTCCCCACCTTCTATGTCTATCTTAATAAAATCCACCTTTGTATCTCCCAGTATACTGTCTAAGGTTATGGTAGAAACGGTAATGGCTTTATCGCTGGACCCTCCAGAAGTAGTATTACTACCTGGGCTGACTTTATCCAAGTATAGTAGGGTAGTACCTATCCCATCTGAGACCGCAGCTGCAAGTACCTGAACATTGGTAACTTGGTTGAGAGTCATATTTTGGTGCAGCAGTTTTAATGTTTCCGGTGTGGGCTCAAAAGCATATACTTGGCCTGTAGGTCCAACTAGTTGGGATGCTAATATGGAATAGTAGCCAACATGAGCTCCTATATCAACTACGGTCATACCAGCCTTTACAGACAACCTAAATATCTCCGTTTCGGCAGGTTCCCAAATGTGCCCAAATAGAAGACTCGGAGCCACAAACCAATCTTTACAGTCTACATACAGCTCAAACCTACCTACCTTTGTTAATACTACTCCCTTTGGTCCAAAGTGTTTCCAGATCCACTGGTATAGAGGAACCACTCCTTGTATTCGGCCTATACCCGTGCCGGATAAAGGTTTTACGGCTCTACCTAAAGTTTGCATCACTAAGTTCAATTACCATCCCTTACTACTAGTAGCACAGCATCCCCACTTTGATAGACTACCTCGCCTTTTCCGGTTAATCCTAACTCTTCAAAAGAGTATGACTGCCTCGTACCAGTAGCATCTTTCGTTAGGTCAAACCAGTCCGGCTTAGAAGTTACCGTCTTTGTCTGTACACTTCTCTCTCGCAAGAATATGTAAGCGACTCTTGGTAGTTCGCTGGAGTTCCTTGGCAGAAAAGCCCAACCACTTTTCATTTCAGATACGTCCGCTCCTATATCTTTGTGAGTAGATGGGTCCATTTTCTCCGAGAGAAGTAACATCCCGTTTATGTCTGAAAATATTGGTTCGTACTTATGTTCTACAGCCCAATCTCTTACTTTTATATCATTTATAGTAAATACGGCAGCGACATCAACCCGTTCATGGCTAAGTGCTATGGAGTATGGTATATCAATTTTAGCTATATCCTTATACTGAAAGGCCTCAAATACCATACCGGAGGTAAAGAGAAAATAAGGAATAAGTAGACAAAGGACAAGTACCCTAAGGTCTCTGAAGATAAGTTTTCCTCCTAGTATAACAGCTGGAGCTAGCAGCAGCAAGGCAATATGGTAAAACCTGGTAGCATTTATCATATTTGAGAACCTTGGTATTACGATGCAGGCCAGAAGCAGTATAACACTTACTCCTGCGAAACTTAAGTACTCAGGGGTATACCTCTTCCTATACCATAATAGATAGAAACACCCAACTACTAACAAGAGTTGAGTTATAAACTGAAAGACCCTAAACACTTTACCTAACAAGGAGACATCCATAAAGTCTAGTCCGAATGCTGTTCTTACTAAAGGTTCCTGTTTCTCCAGTAGGTTGGGTTCCTCTGGAGCCGGTGGTCCAACTGGGGTATCCGATGGCTCAATTGAAGTGCCTGGTATTGCCGGTAATGTTTTAGCTATTAAAGTTGGAATTTCTCTTGATAAGACCTCTAAGGGGATCCCCGAAGATACACCTCCATACCATCCTAGGCAGGCTAATGATAATATAAGAACGATAACGACCAACCATTTAACTGGGAAGGTTCGTCTCTTAAAGAATAGTAAGGCTACCATACCCAAGCCCAGGTAAAGCCAAATTGCAGGACCTATAATGTAGTGGAACATTACTCCCAGTATGGAGCAGCTGATTATGAGAGGTACTTTGGCCTTCAATGGCCAGCTGCTCACAACAACAAGGTACAGGCAGGCAACTAACATAAGCTCTCCTAACATTTGTCTAGGAAGTCCTATCATTTCCAACGACCATGTTGGTACTGTAATAAGGAAGAAGACAGCTAAGAATGCCAATTTGTTACCTACCTGCTTTCTGTAAATGTAGTAGAGGAGTAGGGGAACAAATGAGAATAGGAATGGATATATTGCCTTAAAGACCCAAATTCCACTTATACCTAGCATGCGAGATAGGAATGGGGCTATTATGGTAGCTCCAATACAGCTATTGTAAGTATGGGGGTATGTGTAGTCCCAACCGGAGCTGATTGATTTTAAGTGGAAGTAATACTCTATATGTATATCCGAACCTACCAATCCTGGTCCCATTAAGGTTGTTTGCCATAGTAGAGATAAACCTATAATAAACAGCAGCCCCGGGTAGTAGGCTTCTTCCAATTTATCAAAAGTTACCAATGCAATGGTAACGCATACCAAGAGGATTAGGACATATAAGCACCAGATGTTCTGTAAGGAGGCCCCTACCACAGCCAATGCTAACATACCTATCCCTAGTAGTATTACCTTAATCAGTCCTTCCCTCCGTCTGGCTACATCTATTCCCAACCGGTTGCTCCTGTAACTAGTTCCTCATACAGCTTGATATATGAATTTACATACTTAGCCCAAGAGTGCTCTTTGGCAAAGGCATAGTTACTGTCATAATCTACCCCTCTGCATAACCCTTCTAGGTGATTCTTATCCCCTAATACCATTTCTAAATTTTCAACTATTATGCACCTGGACTTAACTTCCTGTGGAATAATAGAGTCGCTTAAGACAATAACAGGTTTTTTACAAGCCATTGCTTCAACAATTGGTAATCCATAACCCTCGACCCAAGTGGGGAACACAAAGAGGTCGAGGGAATTATAGAAGGCAGCTAAATTATTATCCGGAACCAACCCCAAAAACTTAATTCTTGGGTCGCTATTAAGTTGCTCCTTCAATCTTGACTCATCTAATCCCTTCCCAGCAATAACCAACTCCCCATCTATTTTACTTGCCCTAAAGGCCTCGATTAAGAGGCTTACCCTCTTGCGTTTATCAAGCTGCCCCAAGTAGCCAATTCTGAAAATCTTATCTCTCCGCTTACTCGGCAGCAAGTCCTCCCTAATACCCATCCTGATTACTCTTACCTTATATTCGGGAACTTCTAGATAGCTAATTAGTTCTTGTTTAACTTCCTCACTCGTGCATGTAAGAATCTTGGTTTGTGATGCTAACTTCCAACCGATTTTGGAATACATTCTACCTATAAAATTCTTCCAACGGCTATACCCCATTCCAGAGCCAAACCGTTCTGGATTCGTTACAGGTATCAGGTCACAGTAGGTAGTAATACCCTTATCTCTGGGTAGCCATATACCCTCCATAGGTGAAGTAACCGCATGGTAGACATCAATGTCCTTTCTAGGTAACCTAGAAGGAATTCCTACTGAGGTATACCAAAAATAAGAGTATAAGGAGGTACCCTTTGTGGATACGGTATGAATACTATATCCCTTTTCTACCAGGCCCTGTAAGAGCTCTGTGGCCATTCTAGTTATACCAGTTCCTCGGTAATCAAAAAATCTAGCCAATAAGCAAATCCTCATTGTATTGCCTCCCTCCAAATACTCTCGTAATACCTCCTTAAGAACATGCCATCCCCCATCTTGCTAAGCATATCTTGCAGTGGTCAAATTTACCCCCCCTTGGATTTTCCATAATTTCTTTTGTCCTTCTCAGTAATTCCTTCCTTGATATAACAGTGCCTTTCTCTACTTCTGACTCCTTATATATCCTCCTAATCTCTTTATATCCTTCATTGTGCCATACCTGATTGAAGCCTTCCTTGAACATATTACCCATATTATAGGATGGAACCTCATAACCATAACCTTCAAACCATACCTTACCCCTACCCAAAGAGTAACAGCAGGCAAACAAGTCACCTTCTATGGATATTTGTGGTCTAATAAATGGAAATGAGAATCTCCTGAAGGTTGGGTTGAGAGTTAATGGGAATATCCACTTAATGCCTAAATCGTGGCACATTAAGTGGGTATCATGGAATAACTGTCTATTCCTATAGTTGTCCTCAGGCTTTATCCCAATATCAGTACCATAGGTGCAAATAGGCATTAGAAAGGTAACTTCTTTTGCTCCTACTTCTTTACACAATTTTACCATCTTTGGCATCTCTTCCATACTACTTTCTAAAAGAAGACAGTTTATACAAAGAGGGATACCGCTTTCACCAAGCATTCCAAGATTCTCCAAAGTCTCCTCCCATTCGGCCCCTACCCTCATTGCTTCATATTTCTCTCCAACAGCGTCTACCGAGGCGTGGACTCTATATACTTTGTCCTTCTTCCAGTGTTCCACCATCTCTTGAGTGATTAAGGTAGCATTGGTGGTAATTACTGTGTGTATATCATTTAGAGAGGCATAATGGATTATGTCATTGAGTTCCGGGTTCATCAAAGGTTCTCCATCCCCCATGAAGTTAAGGGTACCAAGTGTTGGTATCTGTCTGTGTATTTCCCTAAATCCTTCCAAGGTTCTAAATGGTGTTTCCTTATGGGATTGTGCCAATGAACTATCCGCTCTCCTCATACATGCAGGGCAACTAAGGTTACATATCCTACTTACTTCCAAGTCAATCATTCTAGGCATAAAGGTATGTTGCCTTATTGCCCACTCTCCAATTCTCTGTATCCAACCTTGACTTTCAGGTATTCTCTTCCAGTTCATCTTCCAAATCTTCCAATGGTGTTTATTGGTTCATTATAAGCCTTCTTGCCGCAGGGACATTGAAGCTGATGTTCGGGATAACGGAGACCAGTGTCAAGTTCGTGTTGCTCAACGGTGTAGTTGAGTTTTCCCCACTCATGTCCTAATCGTGAAGGCCAGAGAAACCCCCCAACTTCATGTATGATTCTATGCCAGTTCATCTTATTGCCTCCTTATTATGATTATATCTTGGAATGACAAACCATCTTGTCTTCCAGACCACGTACCATACCTTACTTCAAAGTTGAACCCCTCCAACTTAATAAGATTGAGGAGTAGATCTTCCTCATAGGCAACTGCCAACCTTGGTCTTTTAGGACGGAGGTACCAAGTATGTCCATTACAGCTCTGAAAAGAGAAGTCATATCTTGGTTTCCACCCTAATCTCTTCTTCTCAGTCGAAATTCTATCCTGTTCTTCACTTACCAGGAACCAAGTACTTAGACATTTACCTCCAGGTTTCAATAACCTCTTAATCTCTTTTAGGTAGGTTATGGTTTCATCTATTAGTAGATGTGTAAAAACTGACTTAACAAGGATTACATCAAAGGTCTCATTACCGAACAGTAATATACCAGTACCATCTACATGTAGGAAGATACAGTTTTGGTACCTTATGTTCCTTCTACACCAGTCTATAGATTTTTTGTCTATATCCACACCTATGTACCTACCTGGGTATATATATTCAGGTAAGGTTAAGTTTTCAGTTACAGGCAGAACCATCAATCCACACCCACACCCAATGTCCAACAAACTACCTCCTGGCTTCAAACCACATAATAACTTAAGGTAGGCAGCATACTCCCCACCTGAACCTTCAAAGTCATTCAGGTCTCCTACATGGCTTCTTAGATGCAGTGGAGGGAAGTTCCTCTTGTTATTTAGAAGACGGGTGGCAAGGTCGAGAGGCTCCAAGACCCTATACATGATGTGCCTTCCATGCCGTAATAAGGTTATCAGGTTCTCATTCACTGTGGGGTACCCTCCTATGTGAAAAGAAATGCTCAACGCCGGCGTACTCATGGGGGGATAAGTAATCTGTATAAAAGTACACATTAGGGTGGGAACGCCAGAAGTAATCCCTACTCTTGAAGAACCTAATACTTGGCAGGGCTACCTCTTCCGCAGAAGCTTGGGTATTACTTAGGAACTCCCTCATTGTAATTTCTTCGGCATCATTTATTACCTGCAGAAGTTGGTCCAAATCCCTAAAGGGGTTCTCAACACAAGTGCCAATAAAAGGTCTTTTATTCATTTAGGGCCTCCTCAAATACTTTTACCATGCCTTTCCCAAATTTCTCCCACCGTATTACTTTCCGCAAGCTTCTTCAAGAACATCTAACCTCTTTTCTTCCTTTCCTTAAGATAGAATAGCCAACCTACACCAGCAGCTATCACTGAAACAATTACCAATATCCAATAGGCAAGTATACCTCCAATGGTAGTGTTACCAATGTCATTTTATTGCCTCCTTAAATTCCCTTAACTCATTAAATAGTTCACCAAGATAAGAAGAAGGATTATTCCTAGGAAGATTGCAAATATAACTGGATGGTCCTTAAAAATTCTCACTTGATTACCTCCTCAAAGACCTTTACCATATCTTCTCCAAACTTCTCCCAAGTTAGGTTCTCTTTCACCCACAATCCTGCAGTTTGGGTAATTTCATCCCAAGGTTGCTGGTAACCTACTATTCCATGTTTAATAACATTTGCATAATCCCTTGTTACAATGCCTAACTTGTTTTCCTTGATAATATCTGCACCTGTGAATTCTTCAGAGACAACCACTGGCAACCCAGCACATATTGCCTCAAATGGGACTAGCCACCCTCCTTGACTCTTAACTGGATGTAATAAGACATCACTCCTATTATACCAACCCCTTAATCCATCCCTACATAAACTTCCCGTAAATAAAACCTTGAGGTTTCTTTCCTTAACATATTGCATCAGAAACTCAATATACCTAACATCTCCTATACCTGCTAGTACCAACTTTAAGTTTGGTATCTCATTCCTCAATTGCTCCAACACCTTAATACTTGCCATCTGGTTCTTGTAAGGAGTGATAGTACCCACCTGCAGTATGGTAAAGCCATCTGTTTCCTCACATTCACCTTGTGACCAAAAGTCATAATCTATCCCATAAGGTATTACCTTCGGTTCTACTCCGTATATCTTCTTAAATCTATCAGCATTAAACCTGTCAGCTACCACAACTTTCATATCTGACTTTCTTACCCACCATCTATTGAATGCCTCAATAGGTTTTCTCCACCAATTGGTGAATAATTCAGCAGGCTCATTACACATCCAGACAATAGGCTTCTTGGTTGAAAACGTGGCCAAAGTAGCAGGGAAGTTATGGACGTTAACTATATCTGCCCAGTGCATAAATTTTTGGGTTTCCATCCACATACTAAGGTGGTCTCCTACTTCAACTATTTCACGCCACCCCACCAAGTCATTCCTCATTTCTCTAGGAAGACTGTTTGTTAGATAGATAACCTCCGCTCCTTGGCTCCCCAGGTATTTGCATAGTTGGACAACTACCTCTTCAGCACCACCATAGAAACCTTTACTTGGATGTACTATTAGAACGTTCATCCCTTCTCCAAATGTCTTAAGTAGAAGTATAGAAACAAACAGGGAAGTGGAAAGAGAAGCATCATGAATGCACCAAGGAAGATATTGTCTGCATAACCCCCAGAGAGAACATTACTTATGCCAGTATAAACTCCGTATGCTCCTTCCACAAAGAATATTGCTGCAAGAACCAACATGGAAATCTTAATGAACTTAGTCAACTCCATACCTCCTTTCTCTTTCCTGTGTATTGAACGACCTACAACCTACACATACTTTAGGCACAGGTGCTTTTGGATTCACAACCATCTTCCTGAACCTCCTATACCTATCTGAGTCCCATATCTCCTTGAGAGATTGATTGTATATATTCCCGAACGCCATAATCTCAAGGTTAGGTCTATTATTAGACATCAGAACTGCACAGCATGGAACTACATGTCCGGTTATCATAATGTATGGTTCACTCCAAAAGGTACAATAATCAAGAGGAGCTTTATCTTCCTCAATATGGGTTACATGAGACCAATAATTTTTAAAACCGAACAACCTACTATCCTCATCCACCTGTGAGATTACGGCGTTTGGTATCTCAACCTCCCAACCCTTAGTTTCTTCAAACTCTAGTAAGGCAACAAAATTTATTGAGGGCTCATCCCCATAATCTCTAACTTCATCTACCAACATATCTAGGAAGTGGGGTACCATATCTACCTCGTCCAGATTTTCCTTGAAGAAGCAATACCTAAAACATATTTCAGGTAGGGGACTTCCCATCTCCTTCTTTAATTCCATAAACCTCTTTATGTTCTCAATAACCTTATCAAAGTTAGCCCCTACCCTAATTTTCTCATATGTTCCCCTAGTACATCCATCAAATGACCAATATATTCTGTCCACCCCCAATTGGATTAACTCTCTCATCTCAATGTAAGATATTAGGTGGAAGTCATGAGAGAAATCTACATACAATCCTTTCTCCTTACAATACCTTATTATCTTCATAAAATCTTTATTTAGAAAGGCAGAACCTTCTCCTGTAAGGTTTATCCATTTGAGATTTGGGGTGCCATCCATCAATCCCTTAAAATCCTCAAAGCGTAAATCCTTGCTCAAATAAGACTTGTCCTTCCAATAGGTATGCTCACACATAATACATTTAAGGTAACACCTTGTTGTTATCTCAACCTCTATATCCCATAGGAATGGTGACCACCCAGTTAGTTTCCATAATGGGTCTAATACTCCTTTTCCACAATCCTCACCCCTAATGAAGTATGTAACAAATATATGGTTCCAAAGGTTTCTGTACCTCTTCTTCCCCCAAAGGTACTTCAAGGTCCTTCTATGATTCCACAACATCTGTGTTGCAGAGAAAGGCCTCAAAGCCACATTCTTATATATCTTTAATTTATTCACATATCTCCTTGTAGAGTTCAATGTAGGATTCTACACACCTATCCCAACTGTGGGACTTTGCCCACTCATAGTTTCCATCATAATCTACATTTTTACATAACCCCTCCAGATAACCTTTATTTCCTAACACATACTCCAAATCCTCAACTATAATACATCTGCTCTTAACTTCCTGAGGGATTATGGTGTCAGACAAAACAATTACTGGTTTCCTACACGCCATAGCCTCAACTATTGGGAGTCCATATCCTTCTATAGCAGTTGGGAATACAAAGACATCAAGGGAATTATAGAAATCAGCTAGCTCGTTATCAGGTATTAGGCCTAGAAACTTTATCCTATTATCCCCCTCCGCTTGCTTCTTTAACATAGAAGCATCTAAACCCACACCTCCAATAACCAACTCATCCAAATTGCTTCTCTTGAATGCTTCAATTAGCAAGTCTACCCTTTTCCTCTTGTCCAGCTGCCCTAGATATCCTACCCTAAACACTTTTTCTCTCCTATTCGTTGGGATTAAATCATTTCTAATTCCAGATTTTATAACCTTAATTTTCTCCTCAGGTACACCTAAATACTCAACCAAATCTTCTTTTGTCTTCTCACTAACTGCCACCACCCTGCTACACCCCTTAGCTATACCAACTGCAAATCTAAAATACTCCTTGGCGATAAGGTTTTTAAGGTTGTTACCTCCCATACCTGCTCCTACCCTATCTGAGTTGGTTATCAGGTGTAGGTCATGGAAAGTGACTATACATTTTCTTTTTGGCAACCACATTCCCTCCATGGGTGTTACGGCATGCCATACATCTACCTTTTCCTTTCTTAACCTAATAGGAACCTCACATAGGGTATAGAAGAAGTAGGAGTAAAGAGAGTCACCATTGGTAGAAATGGTATGTACTGAATGGCCTCTTTTAACCAAACCATTTCTAATCTCCATTGATACACGACCAAGCCCAGCACCATGGAGGCTAAAGTGTCTCCCTAACAAACAAACCCTCATTGATACCTAACCTAATAACCTTTACTTTATTCCTGTCCATCCCAAAATGCTTAATAAGCTCTTCCTTTACATGCTCACTTATGCAAACTACACTCTTACATCTCAATGCCTGTCTACAGCCAAACTTAAATAACATCTTACCTATAAAGGAGAATACTTTACTTTTACCCATTCTACCTCCATACCTCTCTGGGTGTGTAATGGCAATTATATCCAATATAGTTACTATCCCTTTGTCTTTTGGTATCCAGATACTTTCCATAGGAGTTACAGCGTGATAGATGTCATACCCTTTGGGTATCTTCCTTCTAATATCAAAGAAAGTATACTTAAAGTAGCCAACCAGGTCTTCCCTACTTGAGGAGATACAATAGACTTCATGCCCTGCCTTTCTCAATCCATTTGTAATCTCGGTAGATACCCTACCTATACCTCCACCTCCTAGGAAACTCCTAGTCAACAAGCATATCTTCACTTCGTTACACTCTTTCCCTCCAATAATCTAATAAATCCTTAAGTGTCTTCTCAAAGGGTATTTCTGGCTTCCATCCTGTCTGCTCTCTGAATTTGCTACAATCTCCCAGTAAGACTGGTACATCGCTTGGTCTCATCCTATTTGGGTCTTGTTCCACCTTAATCTTAACTTTTGACATACCCAATAACATATCTAACATATCCCCAACTCTTACTGTACTTTCAGAACATATATTATAGACCTCTCCAGGGGTACATTTAGTTACCACAAGCCAATAGGCCTTTACATTATCTCTCACATCCATCCAATCCCGTTGAGCCTCCAAATTTCCTACATATAATATGGGTTCTTTCTTACCTGCCTCTATCTCAGCTATCTGTTTTGCAAAGGTGGAGGTAGCAAAGACTTCACCTCTTCGGGGCCCTGTAGTGTTGAATGACCTTGTTACAATAACCTTTAGTCCATATGACATATAGTAAAGGATACCTAACTTATCCACCGCTACTTTTGAGACCCCATAAGGGGACATAGGCCTTAGAGGATTGGTTTCCTTAATGGGTGTTTCACCTGGGTATACCAATCCATACTCTTCACTAGAACCAGCAACTACCGTTATACAATCCTTACTTGTCAACCTTACGGCTTCAAGTACATTTACAGTACCTAGAACATTAGTCCCCATTGTTTCTAAAGGAGAATTCCAACTCTCTAGGACAAAAGATTGAGATGCCAAGTGAAAGCAACAATCAGGTAGGACTTCCCTAAAAGCTTTTTGCATAGAATATCCATCCCTTACATCTGCATTCACCAACTGTATCCTGTCCCTTATGTGGTCTATATTTTCAGTCTTACTCCTCCATCTAACTATCCCATAAACCTCTTGTCCTTCACCTAGCAAATACTCCGCTAGGTGTGAACCAATAAAACCTGTTATACCAGTTATAAGAACCTTCACTTTTTCCTCCTCAAAACCAGTTTAAAGTATAATCCTCCAAGATATGCGCCAAGGCAGAGAATGATAACGCTAGCAATAATGAGAATTGGTGTGTGGAAAATGCGCCCTTCATCAAGCGTAGGGAACCAGTATCTCCAGAGGATAAGTGAGACAAGATGGTCCGCATCAATGAGTAGACCAGTAAGCCCACACCACCCGAAAATACGAAGTGCACCACGGGTTTCCATAAAAAGTTATACCATCCTTCCCTTAAGATTACCTCAATTATTTCTTCCATCTATCCTCTTCATCTGCTTTGTGGCATGAATTAGTGCTGCCCGGTGGCTTGGGAAGATCCCACCACAGGTACAAATCCTATCTAATTGCCCTACCTCATGTTTTACCCCTGAGACATGAGCCTCTTCTATCTCCTTAAGTTTTCTACGCCTATAAGATTCAGAGGAAGCCTTCCTATGCCTTGGGAGGAGCCTCTCCCGATGTTCTAGGTAGTAAGAGTGTTGGTATTCTTTCCTCATCCTTATTCACAGAATTATATAAAGACTGACAGCTATTAAGACAATCCCCGAAACTAATACTGCACCGGCGGAGATATCTTTTACAATTTTAATTTCCCTACCACCTACTATATTGCACAACTTCTCAATAGCATAATTAAACATTTCAGCCATTATAAAAACCATTCCTAGAGCGAAAACTATGATAAGCTCTAGCCAGCCATATCCCATGAGCCACACTGCTAGAAGTAGAACAAGTGATAGAAGCACAAATGGATATCCAACCTTTAACCATATCTTGAAACCCTCTAAGCCGATGGCTATCCTTCTTACCCAACCCAACAGGTACCTCTTCACCTGAATCTCCTCTTAATTAAAAACCAAGCTATCTTAAATCCATCCAGCATTTTTAACTTTGCTTTGCTACCCTCCAACCTTGGTCTGTATCCTATTGGTATCTGACATATCCTACACTTATTCCTAATTGCGTTTGAGAATAAATCTGCTTCTAAAGTAAACCCCATACTTGTGAGGTTAAACTTTTTTAATATGCCCAATCTGAAACCCCACATCCCTGAGCAAACGTCATAAATTCTGTGTCCATATAGGATAGATGCCAAAGTAGACAATAAAAAGTTACCAAGGGTATTAGCCGCTGACATAGAACCTTCTTCTTTGAGCTCCCTACACCCTATAACCACATCATACTTTCCCATCTTCAATAAGCCATAGATAGTTTGGGTATATTCCAAAGGGTAAGTGTAATCTGCATTAACCATAACTACATAGGGGGTTTCCACAAATTCCAGGGAAGACCTAAAAGCAACTCCTTTACCTTTCCTAGATTCATATAGTACCTTAACCCCTTTATTAAGAGCTATCTTATCAGTTCCATCTGTGCTTAGACCATCCATGACTAAAATATTACAACGAACAGGCAACGCCCTAATCTCATCTATAACTTTACTTATAGATTGAGCCTCATTCCTTGTAGGTAACACTATAGTTAAATCCTGAGCTTGTATATGGCTTGTCATATCCCCCAACTCCAAAAACTATTTTAATTCCCAACTTCCTACATACTTCTTTTTCGGGTAGATTATCTATATCCCAGGTGTCCCCTCCCTTGGCAAAAATGTTTACCCCATAATGTCCTAAAGAATCCTTACTTGTAATATCCTTATCAATGTTTTCAACAACCTTACCTCTACCCTTCAAACCCCACTCTAAAACCCCCTTTCTCACTTTATATGGGATAATGCACTTCCCCTTTTTCATAACCAGTTGGTCATCCCTTGTAAGAATAACAATAAATTCATCTCCCAACTTCAATGCCTCTTCAATATACCTTATGTGACCTGGATGTATTGGGTCAAATCCTCCACTAATAGCTACTTTCACTTTCTCCCCTTAAAAGCACAAATAAATGTCAAAATGTTTTCTCCATCGTTGAACACACGGTGGAATGTGTCTGGTGGGATAGTGATGAAGTTACCACTACTAATTTCTCTGGTTTGAGTTCCAATCTTAATCTTTCCAAAATCACACCTGCAAATATAGTATGCCTCTTCAAAGCCATGTAGATGCCCAATGGTAGATTTCCCAGGATTAAGGTATGTTACAGATAAGGTAAGACCTTCTAATTCTAAGTCATATATTGTGTAACGGTCATTCTTCTTACGAAGCTTTACACTCAACTTTCTACCTCCCTAACTATCTCCTCTAACTCCATTATACTTGGTACCTCATCCAACCAGTCCCATCTCTTAACCAACCTCAGTCCTTTATACAATTCCAATACATCATAAGTTCCTGTCCCTCCTTGTAACCTATAACCAATCTGGTAGGTCCAAGTTGGTAGCTGCGAACTAAAGTCTCTCATCCCCTCTTTATCCACCTTTCCGGATTATTCTTACTAAATCCAACAAAAATGCTATAGCCAGAAGGATTGTTCCAACTATAGCTGAGATAACCACAAATGGGTAATCAACCCCCCTAGACAGAATTTCATACCACAAAAAGACACCCAACACAACTACCATGAACTTGAAGAAGTGAAAGAACTTCATCCCGTTGAGGCCTCCTTTCCTTCATCCACTATCCCCCGAATAACTTTCCTAATGTCCTCTTCTGTAATTCCAACTATATCAAAAACTTCCTTCATGTCAGACTGCCTTACCCTAGCATAAGCAATGCTTGTCTCCCGAGCAACGCTTTTACTCTTAAGGAGGGGTCTCCACGCATCCTTCAATTGCTTGAGGAACTCCTCCTTGTCTATCTGTTTCGCAAGTTTCCTTAATAAGAATCCTTTCATACCAGGATTCTCCTCCCTACCCTCACTTGGTAAAAGATATTTGCCCTTTTCTTATTTAGTTCAAAAATCTCTTTCTCATACAAGACAAATTGTCTCTTGGTTTTCTTATTTATTCTACACCAGTGTTTTATTAACTCCTCAACATAATCCTTACCATAAACTTCTTTTGACCTTCCCATGTGGTGGACATTATGGCATAGTCCACAACAAGATTCAAATCCTACTAATCGCTGGATTTTCTTTTTGTCTTCATGCCTCCAAAGTTCATGGCAATTAAGTGTATCATCTGTATTCCCACATACCTCACATTTATAATCTGCATCCTTATAGACTTCTTGCCGGATCTTGTCCCATTCATCCTTAGGTAATCTATTTGCTAATGATATACCCCAGGTACTTATTGGGATGGACTGAATTTCTAATCTAAGCCTCACCTATACCTCCAAAAGTATATCACACCAAAAACCCCAAATAGACTGGTCAAGCCAAGTCCAACTGTCTCAATAACTAAAACATAGAACCTTGGCTCCTGAAGTGTAAGCCTACCAAACATCCAAACATTTACTAGGATGTAACAGGTAATCCCAGCGAGGACTGCAAGCAAAACAGATACACTTACTCCAATCCTCTTAACTCTAGACACTATCTACCTTCCTTTTCCTCCTCCAAATCCAAAGTCCTATCCCTACTCCCAATGCCAATAAACCAATTGCCACTCCAATTACTACCCCCATCCAAAACCTTTCTCGTTCTGGCTCAGGCATAGTAGGTGTGGGCTCAGGCTCAGTGGGTTCTACCGGTTCAGGTAGTATAGGTTCTACCGGTTCAGGTAGTACAGGTTCAGGTACTATAGGCTCAGGTTTGACTTCCTCCTCTAGTGTTATAAATTTACCTGTCATACTTTTCTTCAAGCCATACCTATCTTTACTAGTTACCTTGAAGTAATAAGTAGTACCATCCTTGAGATTCTCAAGACGGACTAGATGCTCTTTATTATAGCTCTTATCCTTAATTGTAACCTTAGGGCTAGACCAATAGGTTAATTCAGAAGCGGTTGTCCTGCTTGTTTTCCAAATAATATCAACACTATTCTCGGTGATGCTCTCAACAGTCAATCCATATAACCTAAACATAGAGACACCATCGTCTCCATTGCTAACTGGAGTAGGTGGAATTTCAGATTTGATTGTTAATTCAGCAGTATACACTCCTGGCGTGGTACTCCCGCTGGCTTCAACAGTTAGTGTAATATCAGTATAACTTCTGCTAGGCACCTCAAAACCTGACTTATCCAACTCAAAGATGAGATTACCATTATCCAAAGAGTCAGGCATAATAGTTACCTCAACATCAAGAGAACTACTAGATGAATTGTAAAGGGTAAGCGTTGTGGATTTTACTTCGCTAGGGAACAACTCCACCTGCCAAGTATTACCATCCCACATACCATCTCCAGTTTTATTCACTACTGTAACACCTGAGGCCGCACTAACTCCTACAGGCACTGTCAATAGGAATAGAGCAATGAGAACTACTGTTACTACTATTCTCTTCACAATTTCCTCTTTTATTTGCTTATTCTACCCTCTTGGGGAGCGGCAAGCATTGCTCCCTTGTCCCTACTGCCTACAGAAGTCAAAATAAATACTATAGGTTCCTGGTGCTATAGACCCATCTGCTGTCACCTTAATTTCAAAGCTCGCAGTGGCTCCACCAGCAATAGGAGCAGGTATCTCAAGAGATATATCACCATGGCCAACTACTGTTAAACCCGCAGGTACAGTCCCCACATCAGTAACAAGTTCTAGATTTGATGAGGACAAGTTTTTGACCGAAGGAAAGAGAGACCTGCTTTCACCTGGATACAACGATACTGTCCAAGTATATCCACCTGCCTGGTCTCCAGTAACACTACCATGACCAGTAAATCCGACAACTTCTATGGCTTCTACAACAGTTATATCAGCTTTTCCAGTCGTAAATGTAAACCACCCAGCGAAGCCAGCAAGAGCACCACCAGCAATCAGAACTAATATCAGCAATGCTGATACTAAAGATACTGGTATGCTATGCCATCTCCTCTTAAGGAACTTTCTCATGTATTATCCTCCTTTTGTTTTATTTGTTTGCCACCCGACCGACCACGAGTATTGGCAGGACCCCTCCGCTGCACCCCCATCACCTGCTTGCCATCCCCCCAAGAGAATAGAATTTCCTTATTAGACATCCCTTATTGTCCCTACCTTCTTTCCCTCATCCTAAAGAGAAAGCCAGATACCAATCCTAATATACCCACAAGACCAAAGCCTCCAGCAATCAGGTAGTTGATTGGGCCAGTACCAGTAGTTAAAACTATCCAAACCAGAACCCCACAAACCAAGAAACAAAACATTCCGAACAATTTGCTATTCACTTTTCAACTCCTCCTATTCTAGTTTTGGCCTCCACCTTGTATAACCACATCCTACCTCCAAATGGAATAAACCTCCTGATTTTCTTAACCCAGGATTCCAAAGAAGGAAATCCACTTTGTGGAACATATTGTTCCAAATCCTTAAGGTCCAATACTTCACCTAAAGGTTCTCTATGACAGACACCTATCCCTTCAATATGAACATCCTTCTCAACCATATCATAACCTCTAACGGTATAGATTATGCCTTCCTTCTTTAGAAACTTTTTCAACTCTGGCAGAAACTGCATTATACACCTCTCTTATCCCCAAATAAAATTTTGTGTATTTGCAGGCTAAACCTCACCTTATTCTCACAACAGAACTCCCAAACCTCCCTCAACCATTCCTTATTCCAATATTCCCCTTTATTTACCAAGATTCCTGAGATGGGACTTAACAACACAATTGGACTACTTGCCCTATATTTATCCAACATACCCTTAACGAATTCCAAATCCTCCGTGTTTCCAACAACCATTTTTATCTGGTCGGAACCCCTGGTATGAAACCAATCTTCTTTTGAGACACCACAAACACCAGATGATGGGCATTTAATATCTGCACTCCAACTATCAACTAAAGTATACCACCTAGGTGGATTGAACGAACCATTTGTCTCAATTGTAACCTTATACCCACCTTTCTTTAATTTCCTTACTAACTCCTCCAACTCATCTTCTTGCCAAAGAGGTTCTCCCCCCGTGATGCAGCACCAACTTCCATAAGAAGATGCTAACTTACTGACCTCCTGGATTATTTCCTCAATTGCCATATCCTTACCTTTGGTTGGGTCCCAAGCATAACTGGTGTCGCAGTACAAACATCCGCCTGTTGTCCCTGGGAGATTACATCCCTGTAACCTAATGAAAACAGTAGGAATACCCTGATAAACTCCTTCCCCCTGTATGCTATGAAAGACTTCTGAGGTTCTCAACACTTATATTCTCCTCTTCAATTTCATATTCTACCTCATCATCCTCCTTAAGCTCTTTAAGTTTATCACCACACCAATACACAGGAGCAGCCAAACCAGGACATAACAAATGTCTTTCCCCACACCTGCAAATTAGATAAACAATTCTTTCCTTCACCTGCCCATCCACCTCCTCAAGAACCAAAACAGGAAGCCAATTGGTATGGCGTAAATCACAATCTCATTTAGGATTATGTAACCCTTCGCTACTGTCTCCATCATCACAATAACCCTTCAGAACTTTTGCTATACCATCTGGACAACTCAGTACCCTTTCCCCTTTAGGCCACAAGGTGGGATTTGGACATTGTATGCCTTCTAGTTCTCCCACAAATTCTTTTACTGGAATACCATACCTCAACCCTAATGTAATAGCCCTAGTTAAGGCTTCATTTTGGCAATTACTACATCCTCCTGCCTTACCTAAATGGGCAAAGACCTCATAGGGCTTATCCCCATTTATACTCACAATCACATATAGGTTACCACACTCAGTCTTGATTCTAGTTGTGGTTCCTCTTAGCTCCTCAGGTCTATCCTTCTTTTCCATCTTACAAATAACCCCCAAATAATATATCCATCATCTCGTAAACCTATCCGAGAATATAAAGACAGCCACAAAGAAAAGATTGATGGCAACTACCACGTATACTACAATACCCTCCATAATATTCCTCCCATATTAGAATGACCAACTTATTACTAATAGGAGTAGGACAAAGAAAATACAACCCAACAGGAACTTTCTATCAGCCTCTAACTCCCCCACAGTAATGGGCTTACTATACCTTACCATGAATCCAACTAGGCCAACAATTAAACTAACCACAAAGGCTATAGGCAACCCTATCACTATCCAATCAGGAACCACACTATACCCCCTATAATCCCAATCACCATAATAACAGCCAGTATCCTAGCCCATCTCGGCCAATTAGGCAATAAACTGGCGATGGTACCAACACCTGGAATCTTATCCCCCCATTTGGCATAAGTCACAGGCTTCTTAATGGGTTCATAGGGAACCCTTACCTTAACTGGCCTTATCCCTGTTGGGTCAAATATAAAGGAGATTGGGTTCCACTTCTTTTTACACCTTATGCACTCCCTCCCCTTTACATCTATTTCCCCACCACATTCTGTATGGACATAGACTGTTTTATCTGGCATCACTCCACACTACACTAGAAGAACTAAAAATACCATAAAGCCAATGTATATCTTGGCAACCAAAATTGCTAGTTCCACATCACACCCCCTTTAAAGGTAGACCCCTTTTGCTCTCATCTCAGCGTTTTCCCTTTCATAGTCCTCCCTAGCCTGCTGACACATATCCCATATATCCTTATGGTTGTCTTCACAACAACTACAGCAGACCATCCCAATGAAACATATTGCTGGTTCTATTAGTCTCCAATCAGGAATCCCCTTGGGTCCTTGTCCATAACCTCGTACCAGTTCTTTTTGGTGTTCCACGATATCTGGATGTTCTTCAGCAAACCTCCTAAGTTCCCTTTCTCTATGTTCACCAACAGGAGCATTATGACACTCTAGGCAAGCAGTAAATGCCTCTTGAGTCATGTCAATCATATATTGGATATCCTCGTCAACCTCCATCTTTACTCCTCCATTCAGCATAGGAATCTCCCGTCTCCCATACCTGGATGAACTCCAACTTAACATTACCCCAATCAAAGATATTGAAATCCTTCTTTAGATATAGGCAGATATTCTCAGCAGTAGGGTTAGGGATTATGTCATTGAGCACCCTATGGTCAAAAGTGTTCTTTTCCACATCTAAGAACTTCTTCAATTCAGCAAAGTCAATAACCATACCATCCTCACCAACTCTGCCTTTTACACCTAGCTCAACCACAAATCTGTGTCCATGCATGTCTGCACATTTCCCTGGATAACCAGGTAGAAAGTGTGCGGCATCAAACTCCATTCTCTTAACAACAATCATCTCCTCGCCCCCCTCCTGTTCCCTTCCCTCCTCCAAATAATCCTTTATTGCGGCTTCTGTTACCATCCTAACCTCCTGTTACCCACGGCCTTACCACATATTGGATTAGTAAATAAATGCCAAATGCCACTATCAATACAAAAAACCCCCAATGCTTAAACCTTACTTTCATCTTACCTCCTATTGTAGAATTCTAGGGAGCAGTAATCCCCAAACTACCGCAGCCAAAACTCCTGCTCCTATAGGTACCAGTGAGTTTTCCACTCCAGATTCCTTAACTATAACATAAACAATAATAGGAGGAAAGGCAAGTGCCATCAACCTAACCCAATTTGTTAGTATACTATACATACTATTATATCCCCCTTCCCTCCCTCAATTCCTGCTTCCTCTTAATGACATCATCAATAGTTACTCCACCTATTACTTCCAGTTTACTGAGTTGGCGAAGTATACTGGCCTCTGTAGCTGACCCAGTTATAGTACGTTCCAACCTACTCTCAAGCAGGATATATCTATCAACTGCCTTAGTAGTAGGAAGGTTGGTCCTTGCTTCCTCTTCCTTGAACTGTTTGGACATTTCTATAGCTTTCCTCAACTCCTCCATATCATTTTCCTCCTATAGTTCTATTGTAGTATAAGGAGATTCCCCTGCAAGAGCCGCTAATATACCAGGGTACATCAACCTCCTACAATAATAGCAATACTCAACCCTCAAAAGGTCATCGGGATAAGTAAATTTATATGTCATAACAAATCCACAATGGGGACAGGTAAGTTCCACCAAGCTTCTACCCCCGGGCATATGGCTTATACCTCCTTCACCTTATAATACTTACAGGTAAAATAATTAGAACCACACGGGTAAGCATCTTTACCTACGTAAGGATATTCTCCTCCCCCAAAGCTACAAAATGGTTCTCCACCTAATATGTATGTTTGGATAAGTGGGCACCACCTACTTCCACCATCTGGTTCAGGTATCTTTCCTTGAGTATACCTTTCCAAGTTATACCTCTCTTACCCTATAGGATATTATGTCTTTTTCTTCACCAACCTTCATTAAACCTTCAGCACCGTATACCTCCAATACCTTCTCCCTCTTCACATCAAAGCGATGTTGGATTATCCTCTTAATTTCTAAGTCCTCAACCATCAAGACATCTCTATCCCCAATCAGGCCCTCAGTCCAACTACCTGTTACCTTATCCTTATAGCCTATGAAGTATTCCCTTGCCTCATCCTCTAACATCTTTCCTACATTCTGATATGCTTTACCCTGTTTCCACTTCTCAACCATCTCTGGGGCACTTGCAGTAGCAATCCAGCTCATATCAATAACTGTCTTGAAACAGTCCAATCCACAATAGGCACAAAGTTTTGACAAGGCAGGTTTTGGTACCCAACTCTCCAAGATTATGGCGTCAACCCAACTAACTATCTCCAAAATATACCTTTCATTAAATTCTTCTATGAAGTCGTAAGGTTCACAGGAATCTTTATGTTTGGCAAAAAAGTCTGCCTCATTTATGAGAAACCCTTGTTCTCTCAATCCCAACATATACCCTTGCACCTGTGCCTTATAGGTGGGAAAGGCTCCTAATCCTCTCTGCTTCAGATATGAAAACCTTTCCCAACTCATTGCCTTATGCTCAAACAACCTACTTACCCCATCTAATTCAGTAACCCCATCTATATGCCCAGGAGTATTTGCCTTGCCTATTGTAACCCTTCTTTGCCTATCTTTGACAATTACTCCCATCAACTTTAACCTCTGAACTGTCTGTTCCTCCTGCCACTTTCCATCATCCATCAGCATTTCCTGTTGTGCTGTTACTTCCTCTAAATCCCCACCTAAATATGTTCTGTATAGGGAATAAGGACAAGGGAATAACCCAGATATGGACAGACCCCCTCCTACTCTCTGCTTTGGTTTGCTAGACAATAAAACTTCAGATAACATCCTTCACCTCCTAGTGAACCACGGTAGAATTAACATATCTATAAACAAGTAGAGTGAGACTAGCCAACACCAAGCTGCAACGGCGACCCACCACCTAGGTATCAATCTTCTGTTCATATACTCTCACATTATAGTCCTTTACTTTTTCCCATACCCCATCCATATCACCCACCAAAACCCCTTTTAATGCCTGTATGCCTTTTGTCCCCTCCAGGAACTTTTCAATATCACCTCCCCGGCATAGTAAAATATCAATTTTATTCCTCAGTGCCCCGTAGTTAAAAATATTATTTTCTATGTAATCAACTACCCATCTATCAACCTGTGGGAACCAACCAGGTGTCATTCCCTTTCCATCATCTTCAAACTCAATCCTAACCCCCATATAACTTAATCCACTTACAAGGACCCCAACTCCTCTTTCCTTCAACCCATTATTTCTAATAACCACCCAACTTCCTTCTCTCAGACCCATACCCATCAATTTCTTAATCAAATCCTCAGGTGTATAACCCACACCAGGACCCATATCCACGAAAAATACTGGCAAGCCATAGTTTACCCCTATTTTCCTATATCCTCTATGCACCTTAAAGACGTTCATCTCATCGTAGCCGAAAAGGCTATCACGGCTGCACCTGCCAGGATTAAAACAACCCCAAACAGTGCTAAATACACCGTTGGGCTTGCTGCTAGGAATGCCCCACCAACCAAAAAGGCTATTCCGATACAGAAGAAGAAAATGAACCTACCATATTCCCAAATAGAATTATTCAATCCTCCCTCCAAGGTAGGCAGAATGAATGGTAAGGTTTACCATCAAAGTAAACTGGTCTCACAACCTCCTTACCACACTCAGTACACTCAATTATCTCAAATTTACTTTGACAATTATGGCATAGGGTTACACCAAAAACTGCATTTAACAACCTTTCCTCAGGTGTCCTTGCCTCCCTAAAACCTACTCCACAATTCTCACAAATTGCCATCTCTACTCCTTAAACAAATCCCAGATGAGGAGTACCACGCCCCCAACTATGGCATAGCAACCTAACATAATCAGAGAAGCTGTTACCATACTAATCTGGTACTCCTTGACAAGTGCCTCAGCAAAGGCATATCCTGTGACGCCAAAGAGAGGAACTATCATTGCTCCAACTATAATCCAGCCGATAACATGTTTAGTCTTTCCTTCCATAGTCTATCTTCCTCCTTTCCTGTAGTAGGGGGTGCCTGCCTAGTTACTACCTAAGTACTTCAGACCTTATCCAAGGGTCCTACTCCCGAATTAAGCGACATCTGCGGCATAATCGGACGAGGAGATAACGGTATGAACGACCGGCAGAGCTTTCCCGTGGCACCCCCTGCTCCCCTCCCCCTTTAGCCTTATAACCATCTTGTCCAAACGCCACCAAATATAAAGATAGCTAGTGCTATAACTATCAGCATTAGTATAGTCTGTTTGTGGGACATCTTTTTCCCCCTTCCTATGGCATATCAGGTATCTTCATGCCATGCTGCCTTTGCCACTCAACCATCCTCTCAGAATGAGCCCTAGCAGCGGTCAAGATGTTATCCTCTGCCCCATAGTTTTCTGCTAACTCTGCCCAGTACCTGACAATTTCTGGTGCATTCACATCTTGTGCCCTAATTAGGAATACCGGCTCATCCTCTGGTATTTTGTTTTCTGAGTCCTGTATCCTTTCTTGGTAATCCTGTCTAGCATGTAACATTATGACCTCCTTTCCATAAATCCCTATGTGCTTCAATACTAAGATTTGCAATCCGTAAAGCCCAATATAGTAAAACCACAATAAAGACATAAGCAACAACAGTCCCAGGCCAACCAACCCTACCAAGGTATGGTAGTAACTCACCAAATAGAAATACACCTACCACAATGAAAACAAGCATTGAGGCCAAATACATAGTAGGTTTCACCCACCTATCTATTGTTCCAATCAACCCGCTCATAACTCCCTCCTTTCTCCCTTCTAGAATCTTCCTATTACACAAAGCATTAGTCCTAATAACATAGACCCAATAGAGACAGCTCTAAGGTTGTAAATCGCACCTTCCGCTAGCCCGAATAGACTTATCTCTGGGTATAGAACTGCCGGTAATATTAGTAATGCCCCTACCACCACAAGCACCCAACCTATGGTAGCTACCCTAACTTTGACTTGCATCTCCGGATACCTCCTTTCTCAACTCTTCCAAATTATCTACCTCAACAAACTCTCTACTTGCTCTTGCCACAGCAACATAATAAATTCTTTCCTCTTCCCCTGGTTCATTTGGGACCCAGTCAAAACAAATTACTTTGTCATATTCCAAGCCCTTTTCCCCCCTTTGATGAGCCCGATTATGCCACCAACCAAACATAGGATACCCCAAAAGAGGGGTACCTTATACAACCATGCCATAGGTTCCTCAGGAAGACTAGGGTCAGGAAAGTATACATTTGTCAACCCCCAATATATTATGTCTAAACCAATTACTATGAAAGCGAGACCAAGTACTACAAAAGTAACCCCCAATGCCCGCTTCATGCCTTTACCCTCCTCCTCCCAAATATCTTGTCTAACTCTTCTGGTAGGTAACAATCCCATTCCCATACCACTATACAGTCATATCCATACTTCTTATAGTGAGATTTTATCTTCTCCTCATCCTCAAGGAAGTGAAAGTAGCCTATTCCTCCCAATACTTCTATAACTTCCTTCTTACCATTTCTGTCTGTAAAATCTGGAATCCTTCTGCCAAACTTAACCCCTTGTGAACCATCTCCGTTATATGCCTTCTCTCCAGGAAAATTCCTCTCCAAGTATATACCTAAGAATAACTCAGGCATTGTTGGCTGCTTCCGGTGACTCCTCCCCCATTCCTTGAGCCCTTCAGATGTCATATTCTCAAAGTGGGCCTTAAGAGACTCCGATAACCTTCTACTAGTCTCCTCTATCTGTTCTGGAGTTCTATTAGCCTGGACCTCTTTCTGTATCTTAGACCTTAACTCACTCCATTCCATCATTTGCTCTGGAGTCCTACTATCCCAATACCTCTGCACTCCCTCAGATATCCTAAGATACTTTTTCTCCTGCTCTTCAGGAGTAAGATTATGGAAGGACTGCTTCACCCATCGGGCTGTTTCCTCCTCACTCATCTCAGAATGGAACTTCCTAATGCTCTTAGTCCTCTTCTCTACACTCTCCTCATTCCCAAAAGACCTCTTTGCCCATTCCTTTTTCTCATCAGATGACATCTTAGAGAACATTTCCCTGTGGGAATCCTTGTTCTTCTCCTTAGCGCTTCCCGAAAGCATACCACCTTCAAGCCTCTTTCTTGTGTCCTCCTCAGTATAACCCCTCCAACCTTTAAGACCTGCTTCTCTGCGAGTCTCAAAGTTGTAAGAGTTCCTTATACCATCCGACCTCAAGCCCAGTACCTCTCTGCTATTCACTGGGGCATTAGGAAATTTAATTTGGTAATCAAGTACAGTCATACCACCATGCCAATACTTTAGATGTTTCCAGGTAATACTCCTAAACATCTCCCCACATAACTCACACTTAATCATTGATTCCATTAAGAAAACTCCTCAACTCATCCAGACTAGATACCTCAGTAAAAGTTCTAGACGCTCTTGCTATAGCCACATAATATATCCGAGTTTCTTCCTCATCATGCCCATCTGGAAACCAGTCGAATAAGGCAACATGATTATACTCAAGGCCTTTACTTTGGTGGACAGTATTCACCCTCAGGTTACTCTCACCCAATACATCATACTCCTTACTATCTGACTGCTCCGCTGACAACCTTAACCTGTGTGGAATATTATTGTCTTTGAGAAAGGAAGACACTGAGAATACATCATCATTTGTCCTGCAAAGGATTGCTGTTAAATTATTATTTTTAATACCAGTACTTACCAACTTTCTATTAAACAACCTGTTTAATCTGTTTACAACCCTAGGACAACTCCTATAGTTATTATGTAGTTCAACCTCCTCACAACCCATCTTCTTCAACCACATAACCACTTTTGGACCCATTGCTCCTTGGAATCCATATATAGACTGGTAGGGGTCACCCACAGCGAATAACTTATCCTCTACTAATGACAAAACAACATCAAATTCCAGCTCATTGGTATCTTGTGCCTCATCTAATAAAACATAAGAAAATTTTGGTTTATCCTCTTCCCAAAGGAATCTATGTAATAGGTATGGGTAACCATCCTCATTTGAACCTTTGGGTGGAACCTTCCAACCAACTACCCCGCAACAAAAAGAATGTATTGTAGTTGCAGGTAACCCTGGGACTCTAGAAGCCATTTCCCGTGCCGCCGACTTGGTGAAAGTTAAACATAACACCGACTCCCCACTATTAAAAACCCTCCTAGCTTTTTCTGTGAGGATTCTAGTTTTGCCTGAACCGGGTCCCGAGACAACCACCATACTCTCCTCAGAATTAACTACATATTCCTGTTCTTCGTCAAGCTCAACCTGTCTCATCTAATATTACCTCAGCTTCAATTACTGCCTTTTCTTCATCAGTGAGCCAATCACCTGACTCCCACCAATCAATTAGGTTTAGAAGTTCCTGTCCCAATGGAATATCTTCAGGAATAGGGAAATCAACATAATCACCACAGGACTCAATGTAAACCTTAATCTTAATAGTCATATCCCTAAATCATCTCCTGCTGTTATAGTGGGTTGCATCCCCCCTCTGGTATTAAACTCTCCTTCAACCCTAAGCTTAACCGGTTCCAGTATACTCCTTAAATCCTGTTCTATTGTATAAGTCACAGCCTCATGGAAATGACCCTCATCCCGGAAACTATTGAGATAATACTTCAAACTTTTCAACTCCACACACCACTCACCTGGAAGGTATTTTATGTTTATGTTAGCAAAGTCAGGCTGTCCAGTTCGGGGGCACCTACATGTAAATTCTGGAAAGTCTATATCAACTATAATATTCCCTGGACTTTTGAATAGCTCCAGCCACTTCCCACTCTTTGTCTGAACCCTAACTAATTCAACATCCTTCTTTTTCAACCCATATAAACTCTCAAGTGACTCTTCCTTATGAAGTTTTTCAAACCCAAGGGCTTTCTCCAACTTAAATAGAATGGCACTACCAGGTGAACGCTCCCCTTTCTCTATACGCCTGACGTGGGATTCTGATACTCCTGAGTCTTTAGAGACTTGCCCCAATGTTAATCCCTTTGCCTCTCTATATTTCTTTAACATTTTACCTAAATTATTATCCACTTTCAAACCTCCTGGATGTGCATCCATACACCTATGGTAAATACCTCCCCTCCTCCAAGAGACCCCTACCTCTCTCCCAATCCTCCTGCCCATCAAATGCCCAGTCTATGTGAGAACTTTCAGGTACCTTAGCATAAACCGAGATAAACTCTGGAGGAATTCTCTTCCTTGAGACAAGCTCCATATCCTTATCAAGATAGATATATCCAGCGGGTACATCCACTTCAAGAACTACAGGACCAAATTGTAGAGCATCTACAGGGTCGTCCGTGAAGCATATCCACTTCCTACCAAACTGTGCTTCTTTTGAGGATAATCCCTTCTCCAAAATCTCCGGAAGATTACTATATGTGGTACCATGGTAATACTTCATGGCAAATATCTCCTAAGAAGTGCATTATTATCTATATAAGTTCTCCAAGTTTTACTAACTTGAGCTATACAGAACAAGTTGCTTAGAATCTTATTCCTTTTCTGGAGATTTTTAGAGTATGTCAAGTAGACTGGAAGAAACCTTCTTATATCCTCCACCCTAAGATAAAGCTTACCTACCTCCTTCTGTATCCTTCCACCCAGAACCCTTTGTATTTTCTCTAATACCTGCTTATCCCTAGTTTGAGTAAAGCTCAAATCAAATTGCCTCTCCCATAAACCAGTACCTCCTTCAGCATCAAAGAAACCTACAACCCAAGGTAAGGTAGGTTCATGTTCCTCAAACCTAAAGGGAAATCCCACTTTATCAAACAGCTTGTTAAGTTGTCCTACCCTATACCTACCAACTAGATATTGGCTAAATATACACAAGAGGGGGAGGCATCTATCCCAACCATAAAAACCAAGATGGTATAAATCATCATATCCATGCCCAAGTGAAAGACTCCCTCCTCCTACCAAACCTTTGATGTATTCTAACACTTGAGACTCTTTTTGGAAAAAGAATAAGTCAAAGGACTTATTACTATTGGTTAGGGAGGGAGTACCATCACCTTCCCAGAATCCCACCACCCACTGCTTGTCCTCCTCTGAAACTCTATCCAAGCAAGGTATTGATGAATGTCCCTTGGCCTTCGCCTCAGGACTTAGGAAGGATTTGGTTAATCTAACCTCCTTCTCCTCTTCTGACAGACCAGCCAGAAAGCTTCTTACACCCTCTGCGATTCTGTTATTCCATTCAGCAGTTCTTTCCAACTTCAACACCTCAAGGTAAGTACCGGCGGAGGAGAGCGATATTTCGGCAAATTGCCGTCCAGCCATCTTGGGTCAACTCCAATTTGTCCATCCTGTTATAGGTTGGCTCCTCTTTACCTTCCAATGGGTCAAGAATATCTAATCCTTGCAACCCTAAAAGTATAGGAATACCTGTATCTATTGAGACAACATTGGGTCTGTTTGTATACCACCAAAGCTCATCAATTGAGGTAAAACCTAATAGGTGAATATACCTATCACTAGGAATATTTGAGACAACCAGAATCCTCCTCAAAGCCATAAGCCAAGGGGGGTCTTTTTTCTTTGAACCAATATCATAAGGAACTGCTACCATCCCCCTAAAAACATTAAGACAACCTAAGGCCTCCTGGAAAGTTCCTCCCTGTAATACCCCAACCACATTTTCCTCACCAAACTCCTCCACACACTTCCCATAAGCCTCAACTGTCTTTGTGGCATCACCAATCCAATCAGGAGCAACAATATAACCCCCACCTAATACCCCCCAAACCTTCTTCATATCCTCTATGGATACGGGTTCTCCTATCTCATTTACAGAGTTATCAATGAACCTAGGTTTATCTGACTCCTTATAGAACTTAGCATACCCCTCATCTTCTAGAACCTTATGTGCCAAAATCCAATCAAAGTCTGCGAATGGCTGAACCATCTCAAGCATATCCGTCCTTGCTTCAAGTGCCAATTTCATCTATTCCCTTCCTCCATCATTTCTATTAACCTATAAGATAGAACACCATAATTTATCTCATCTAATAAATCCTCCTTTATCCTTGATATATTTTCCTTCCATCTTCCATTCTCAAACATTGTCCTAATTTGGGAAGACTTTTTATAGTTGGAGGCTATCATACATCCCAGTCCTTCCTCCCTCCAAGAACCTTCATAATCCTTTTCTCTAGTCTCCATCAATTCCTTTGCCTTCTCATAAATATATCCCACCTCATCTACTGTCTTCAATGTTTCTTACCTCCTACATAAATTATAAAACTCTTCCCTAACTATAGGGTCATCCTTAAAAGAACCTTTTAAGGTAGAAGTTGAAATCTCTGTATCTTCTTGTTTCACACCCCGACATCCCATACAACCGTGTTTCCCAACCACATACACACCTACACCTTCAGGGTTCAATCTATCCCAAAGTACAGATGCCAACTCCCTTGTATATTGCTCCTGCATAATAGGCAGCTTTCCATAAGCTATGGCTATCCTACTAAACTTAGATAACCCCAAGACTTTACCTATTGGTATATAACCTATATACACTTTGAGGTTAACGGGTAGGAGATGATGTGGGCATAATGTCCAGACAGATGTGGGACCACTAACTAGCATCTCATCGTATTTGTCAGGGAATACAGCTTTGAAGCATTTGTCCAGCTCTACCAAAACCCTACCCTGGGTCCAACACATCTCACCAATCAAACGCCGTAACCTTTCACCTGAGCCATCAAACTGGGCAACCCCATCCCAATCCTTATATCTCTCCTTGAATAACTCTTCAATTCTCCCAAAAATATCCATCATCTCCCCAACCTCTTACCTTTTCGCATTCCAACTCCAAACCAAGGATTGGTTACACCTACAACTATCCCAAAACCAACTAGGAGACCTACTAGTAGAAAACCAGAAAAGACTCCTTCTATCCAACCAAAGAGAAGTGCCATACTTGCTAAGATAAACCCTATAGTCCACATAAAACCCCAAAATTGCCTTTCTTCCATCAGTCTTATCCCTTCAACTTCCTATTCGCATACCAAAAATTTTATCTAATTCCTCTGGTAGGTAACAATCCCATTCCCATACCACTATGCACCTAAACCCATACTTTGCATAATGTGCTATCCTCTCCTGTTCATCACTTTCCGGATGATAATAAATACCCATGGTTTCTATTACTTCCTTCTTCCCATTTATGTTTATGAAATCAGGCTTCCTACCCCCAATTCTTGTATCACCATTCCCATTATAAAGCCACTCTCCTGGAAACCTACTCTGTAGGTAACTATCTAGAGTGAGTTCATTCATTGTAGGGGATTTTGTACCACCAAGATTCTTTGTCCTCTTATCCCTCTTCTCCTTAGATAAGTTAGCCCAATACCTTTTATGACTTTCAGACATATTCCCCCTTGTTTCTTCACTATGAGTCTTGCCTAGCATCCCACCAGGCTTACCCATGTTGCCCTCAGATATCTTTCTCTTGGTTTCTTCACTATGGATGTGACCCATATGGGACTCAGAATTTCTTCTCCCATGCTCCTCACTCTGCACCTTACCTGTAAGGGACTCGGAAATCCTCCTTCTATGCTCTTCACTCAAAGTTCTACCCTTGGTAGCTTCAGACAGCTTCTTTCTAGTTTCCTCACTCACAATCTTGCCCATATGGACACTAGAAAGGTTCCTTCTATGCTCCTCACTCTTCGGAACACCTGGGCAGCCCTTACCAAAGCCAATTCTAGGTATAAAATCCTCAGATAAAGCTGAGGTCATTCTTTCATTCCCTCACTTCTCAATTTAGCATTAGCGTATCTTGCTATGATTACAATTATCAAGAAAGTAGTAAAGATGTACCACACGGGCAGTACCCAAGACATTACCTGCCCCCAAATACTTACCCCAAAAACTTGGGGTGCCAACCCTGCTAGGACCCCAGCAACTACAATTGAGAAAGCAGAGAAGAACACTATCCAGACAAACAATGTTGTCCAAACTGCCAACTTGAACAGACTTACCTGCCTTGGTGTTAATCTATCCCTCAATCCCATTTTTCACCTCCTTTAATCTAATTCAACAAAAATGAACATCCCTGCTAACAATCCTAACCCAAGGACGAATGGAAGCATTCGTAGGAGGGCAATCTCTCCTACAGAAAGATCCATTCCAGAGCCCATCACTAAGTTATTTACCCCTAATATCCACAAGTAAACTATGTATATTGTTGATAGAAGCCCAATCAAATAGTATTTCCTACTTATACGAGCTGCTAAGGTAACACCAGCACCACTTGCTCCCATGCAGGCTAGTAGGAGCCACAAGTTGCTACCCGGAAACATTAGAAGGACCATCTCCCATATATTCATCTTACTTTCCCTCCCCATATCTTATTGGGTCCTCAATACCTGCTTCCCTAAATGCCTTCATTCTGATAAGGCAAGAGGGACATTTTCCACAGGCCAACTCTTCCCCAAGGTAACATGATGTAGTATACCTAAATGGAACTCCTAACTTTATCCCTAATTCAATAATCTCCTTCTTACTCAAATACAACAAGGGTGTTATTAAGCTTATCCCATTCCCACTCTCAACATACTTCTTACTTGCAAGGTTCAATGCCTCCCCAATTCTTATAATAAATTCGGGTCTGCAATCAGGGTAACCACTATAATCAATATAATTGACCCCAATGTAAACCTTACTAACACCAAGGACCTCTGCCCAGGCATAAGCAATTGCTAAAAATATAGTATTTCTCTGTGGAACCCAAGTGGAAGGTACTCCTTCTACTTCCTCTGTGGGTATTTTGTCTTTGTTAAACAAAGCCGAACCACCTATTTCACTTAAGGGGATATCAAAAACCTTATGCCTAATAACTCCTAATAGAGAACCCAAAGTAAGAGCACAACCAATTTCCTTTTCGTGTGTCTGCCCATATCTAAAGGTTATAGCATATAATTCATCGCACTCTTTATCTGCAATCCAGGCAGTGACCGCTGAGTCAATGCCACCTGATAATAAAACTAAACCTTTATTCTTCATCCTCCCCCTTACCTACAATCCACATTCCCCACCTTCTGAATAAGAAGAAAGCAGTAATTCCTGCAGAGTAACCAACTACAAGCCTTAGCCACAAAGTTTCAAACAGTGTGCCAACTAAATAACCAACAAATAACAAACAGAAACAAGGCAACAACATCTCTAAGACAAATTTCTTACTCGTCACTCTTTATTCCTCCCTCTTGTTAGTCCAGATATAATAATATAAAACACAAGTAGACCATAAAGACCTATTCCTGTCCACATAAGCCACCCAATACTAAAAGCAGCACCAAAAATCACAGGTCCTAAGACCATAAGGCCAAACCCAATTCCCCCTACAGTCCCCTTCTCCAACCAAGGTCTCATTAAATTCTCAATCAATTGTATCTTCATCCATACACCCCTTCATAAGCTACTTTTATAGAGCCATCTCTCCAAAGGAGTTATTGTAATAACCAACTCTGGGTCTGTCCAACCCAACTCATATCCTTTATCTATAAGTCGGAAATGTTTATCATTTACTCCCAGTCCCTTTTCAATGGCATCAGAAATCACTTTAAATAAGTTCGGGATGTCAGGTCTTCTCTCATCTGTAAACTTACCAAACACCCCTATCTCATAGGTCTCATATCTAGGTATATCCAATTGTCTTACCTTCTCTGCCAGCTCCTTCATCCATAACCTGACAAATGGTTTAGTTCCCCTAGTTGAATACTTATAAGCATTCTCACTTAAAATTCCCCCTAGATATGGAACCACTATTATCCATTCCCTTATACTGCTCTTATCGTGTTCATACTTTGATTTCTGGGCCATTTCTGGTGAAGTAAGGAAGTTCTCACTAATACCTTTCAGCCTTAAATCCTCATCGGCTTCAGCTATTTTATGTTCTATCCTGATTTCCTCTATGCTATCTCCCGTTGTCATTGTTTACCTCCAAAAGCCTTATAGTCCACATATACAAGGTCTCTTACCACAACGGTTGCACGGCTCTGATGAGATGTATTTCTTAGCACATTCACCACAAAAATAATCCCCGTAAAAATCGTAAGCCCCCTGTGTCCCACATACATCACACCTCTCCTCCTCGTCAAACGGAACATCTCTACTTCCCATTACTTGCCTCCAAGACATTTATAGATTAGTTCAAACAGAGAACAGGTAGGGTCTTCGCCATAGAACAAGAAGCGTCTGAGCCAACTAACTAGGAAATCAAAGGTATTAGTTGCTCCAAATTTCTTTATTAGCACTGGTATAGCAAGCTGGAACAGGTTGTTGAGGCATAGTTCAGGTAGTAATCCAGGATAAATGCAATCTTCGTTTTGGTGCTTCTGGGCGGGGCAACCACAGAACAACCAAGTTGGTCCGCCATCTTCATCCCAGCCCATCTCTTTAACAATGACCTTGCACCCGCACTGTTCCCAAACCCACTTAATTTGACTGCTTGAGGGAATTAACTTCTCGCCTGAGCTCACCATTGTCCCTCCTTACAGTAGCCACACTTGCTACAATTCCATTCAAGTATTAAGTCAGTAAACGAACCGTTGTAGTATGGGTAACTAGAAATAAAGTGGGCAAATCTACCACAATGTTGACACTGAAACCTATGGCTGTACTCAGGCTTAAATTCAGTTAGTTGTATCCGTTCTTTAGTTGGCACAATGCTAGGCTTATTCGCACCGCTCATTTAACCCTCCTACCAAAGTTTTCAATCGATTGCTTAATAAGCTTTTCCACCTTAATTTCAATTGGTGTCTTTTTTCTCCATCCTCTCATTGTTGACCTCTTCCTACCTAAAAAAGAAGTTCCAAAAACCACAGTAAGAGCATATTGGCTCATCCGAATAAACAACTCCATCACAACGGAGACACTTATGTTTTGTCCTCTTATAAGCCACTTCATTTACCTCCTCACCATTTAACATCTGGTTCATACCCTAAAAGGCAGACCTAAATGTTCCATAATGGAATTATATTGGGCTTTGGCAATAGCATCACTCATTATTTGGTGGTCAATATATTGCCTTCCCCACTTATTTTTCATCTCTCTTTCACTCAACAATGGCGGTTGACCTTCAGATGGTTCAGGAAGTAATGCTAGGATTCGGAAATTGGCTTTAGTCTTTTCCTTTACCATAATTGACATTTTGGCAGGAGTGAACTCACGAAATCCTGCAATTTCACAGGTAATAGATATGAGTTTGTTTAGTATGGTATCTATATCCTTTCTCAACTTAGGTCTATCAGATGGTTCAGGAATAAGGGCTAGGATTTGCTCTTGGTGTTCTTTTAGACCAGGACATAGTTCGTTACTGCCTTTACCTTCGTTGCACTCCACCCCAGAGCAATTTATATTATCAGATACCAAGTTCCAGCATATTAGTTGCAGGGCATTCCCTATCTTCTCTTTCAACTTAGGTCTATCAGGTGGTTTGCAGTAGCCCTCTGCCTCTACTATCTCCATAATCTCTTTAGCCTTCTGGGTATTACTCAAATCTGGATGGTGATATAGGTAATCTGCTATATTCTCCTGTGTTTTCCTCATTGGCTCACCTCCTTTTTAGTCTTTGTCTCCTCTTTATTTGCTTTAATACAGAGATACCATGTATCATCCTGGTTCCCTCCACCCCGCTTCTCGGCAGTATTCCGAGGCACTCTCTTCAAATGAAACCCCACTAAAGATAACCTTTTCTATTAAGGTATCCTTGAATGTTTTGGCATAATCAGGATATGTCGTCTTTAGAATTGTGGCTAATATCTTATCGATTTCCTTGATAAGATTGCCTAGAGTAGGGATAAACTCTTTCCCCTTATAGTCTTCGGATATGCTACTTTTCATTTTTACCTCCTTTATTACTATACCCTGTGAAGGCTGGTAAGCTCAGGAATCCTACAAAATAATGCTTACCAGCCTCTCCACAAGGGTGAGCCTACTCCCGCATATAGTATGCGGTTCTGTCCTCCGCTTGAGCAAAGCTTCGGCACGGGATATATGCTCTAACCTTTCATCCCTCGGCTCAGGCTGGCTTGCTGGAGCTGGTTACTAAACGGCTAATTCCCAATGATGCTCGCCTGCCTTATAAACATTAACTGCTTATCCCTTACGAGCCACTCCAGCAAGCCTTCCTGCCAGCTAGTAGCAACCAGCATCCTCAATTTCCTTCAAAAAGCAATCTCTATTACAGAAATCACCGTTTAATGTCCTAATACCCTTGCTTCCACATATTTTAGACTCTCTAATGTGGATTGATTGACCACTACCCCCTGTTGGTAGTATCTGTTTCCCACATTGGTCGCAAAGCATTTTAGACGTAGTTTTGATTGCCATTTATGTTCCTCCTTCAAGCATTCCTTCCTGCCAGCCAGTAGCCCTACTTGGATTATCACCAGGCTTTCATCTAGTCGTTATTGGCAGTGCCATCCACTAGCTACTTTTAACAGACCCTTCCGGGGAGCTGGCAGGCTTTCTAATTAGTTAAAGTATAAAGGGAGGAGTTGGATTACATTTCTTATTATTTATGCTCCAAATCTCCTCCCTCTTTTTTTTGTGCTAACATCCGGGGAAAGAATCAGGCCCTATAGGCCGATGCCGGGTAGAGTCTTCTGGCCCTAGCTCTTATCTGCTCTTCAAACGCTTCATTCTGGATAGAACAGGCCAAGGAGAGACCCATGTAGTTATTGGGGTTATACCTGAAGCTCTCATCAAGCTCAGCTTTTGGGTCAGCGGCCTTGATAAACTCATACAGGAATGGGAGCGCTTGAGGCTGGAGAGAAAACTCCCGGAATAGTATCCTCCCTTTTGCCCTGGTCATGACTGGATTCCCCTCTTTGTCGGCTAGTGGCCCAACCTTACTCATTCCGCCATCCGCTTCCTCATCAGGAATCCATTCCTCAACCTGGACCTCTTCAGGAGCCTCAATGGTCAATTCACAATGTGACTTTGGCCTGCCTTCAGAGCTCTTACTAAGGTCCAGTGCCGTTACCCTTACGAGGTAACGGACCTTGGGGTCCAAGGGCTCAAAGGGTCTTACTTGTGAGAAGTCAAGAATTACTTCTCCTGGTGTACCTTTTACCATACATCCTCCTTCATTCAGTCAATAATCTGTTCCAGTCAAGCATAGTCACCGGCACCTGGTTCCTCGTGCCACATTTACCGGTTGTTCCCCGGATGCTAGCCTACTTTATCTCTACCCATCCAGAACATGACTGGTATAAATATCAAAAATGTAGAACCTCCTAAAATAGAAAGAAAAACTACGGTGCCTCTTGACCATTCATTATTCAAGGTAAGCCCCATAGCTATCCCACCAAATGCAATTACCAACATCAACAAGAACAGTAACTGAATAGAATACTTATTTGCTATCCTTTCCATATTTAACCCCCCTTCTCCTTCTCCCACTCATCAACCTGTTGGTAAACCTGCCCACAATTTAGGCATTTCTTTTTATGGGCTTCCCTTCCACTTGCTCCTAATGAAACAGAGTGGGCAAATACCACCTCACACTTACACCCCCCACAGATACCCTCGCTCAGTAACTTGCTAAGCTCCATGTTTCTCCTTCTCCTTTGCCATATCAATTAACCAGATGCTAGCCTCTCTTAAGTTTGTAACCCAGGCCTCCCTCTATAGAATATCCAACTCTTTATCCCTATCCCAAATTGCTATGACTACACCCTGAGCAGTTGGGTCCATATGGTGAAACCTTCTTTGTTCCCAAAAATTATTCATAAATATTATACCAGGGTCGTTATACCAACCTACCATAACTGGGTCAACTTTCTCAAAGGCCTCTGAAATAGGTAGGGGTTGAGCAGAGTGGATTGTAAAGAACCGCAATCCACATTCCCTAGCTGTCTGCATTCTATCCATGACGAAATCAGGTAGGTCCCCAACATATCTTACTGTCCTAATAGGATTAGAGAGAGGATACTCTTCATGTTCGGAGGGTTCAAAATCCACTCCTCTCCCGATGCATGCGGCATGCCTGAACTTCTCAATGAAGTTCTGGTCAACCACCCAGAGGATATTTTTGTCATAGAGGTTTTCTCTTATCTCCAGGGGAAGTATATTATTGGGGGTACCAATAACCCTAGCTACTCTCTCTCTATGTAATTCCTCACTAGTCAATACCCTCTGCAAACTTGAGGTATAATCCTTAATAATAGTTACGGTTCTCATATTATTTTTCCTTCCTCTCCTTAGCCATATCTATCAATACTGGAATAAGCCCCATTGCATCTAGTGGATCCCATTCCCTCATAGGTTTACCTATTTGTTCCTCTGCCCACTTCTCTGTTTCTTCTTTAGACATACCTGCCTGTTCACCCCTCATATATAGAACATCAAGTTGAGCCTTTGTAGCAACACCTTCTTCCTCTGCTCCTCTTGAGGCATAAACATCAAGGAACATACCAAACTGTGTAGCACACTTCTTCATAGCATCTGTGGCGGCACCTTTATAATCATCACCTAAATCAATGACATCTCCGGCCTTGTGTATTACAACATTTCCTCCCTTACCCATTACATTCTTTGAGTACCTTTTTATCTCAGAAGAACCAAACTGTGTCTTCTTAATAGTTAACTCATCAAACCTAATCTGTTCTTCTGTTCCATCTGGAAGCTTTCTAGTAATTGTCCTTCCAGGAATTGTAACCGACAATTCTCCTTTTGCAACTATTTGACCATTTAGTTCAAATTGTTCAGGCACTTTATAGCTCCAGAAAAACCCAAAGCAGTCATTCAACCTCTGGATAAAACGAAAACCTGGTACATATTTTACCATAGACCCACCCCTGGCAGGTCTCTCCTCAATCCACTTGCCCAACTCATCAGGCTCAGTAGGAGTAGGAGCGGTAAGCATATCTACCAAGTCTTTTCCTAAGTACTTATACCTTAATTCCAGAACCCTATCTTTAGGAACTTCCATTTAACAAATCCTACTTTCTAACTATTGTCCAGATAGGTGGAATTATTGCCAGTATGCCTAAACCAATAACTATTGGGTTATTATTATCCATAGTACCATCATTGGTATGGATAAGGCAATAGTTACTACCCTAAGAGTCGTTGGGTTTACTTCCATCTAACAACTCCCTTGCTTGCAGAAATATCCCAAGAAGCTTTGCACACAGAGTCTCTTCTCTAACTTCCTTGAGGGTGACCTTCATCAACTTCTCAATGTCCTTCTTTATCCCAACTATCCCCTTCTCTTTCTCCACTACTACCTTCCGTACCCAAGGACTGATTTTGGAAATTCTAACAAGGTGTCTTATCTCAGACTTGGTATGTTTCTTCTCCAAATCTAACCTATCAAAAGCCTTAGTGAAGGCCTCTCCGTGGTCCCCAGCATCAACCGTTACTTTCCCCAACTCTTTCTCAACTTCCCTAAAGTCTACTATGAACCTACTCATGCCTGAAGCCTCAATACCTTGCAGGATTTCCAGCTCCTCTGGGACCAGCACACTCCAAGATGCCTCCCTACCATCAAAACTAGGTACTGGATATTCCATCAAGGCTTTAGACAAAGCTTCAAATTGTTCATCCCAGGACTCTGGATACACCCCTCTGTATATCACCCCCAATAAGCTATTACAAGAAGCACACATCCTTCTATACCCATCTTCTTTCTCCCAATGATGCACAACCAACTTCTCAACAGGTATCCCACAAATGGGACACATCCCTGGAATTACCCCCCTCTGCAGAGACATTTGGGTTATCCAACCTATGGCTATCTTATTGACCCTTACCAATGTTTTTACCATTTCAATATTCGTAATTATAACATATGTAAAATTACAAATCAATAATGTTATTAAAATAAACATTGAAAAGGTATTGACAAACACAATAAAATATGTTATAATGCATTATGGCTAAAAAAGCAAAATCGGAAGACCCTTTGACTAGGGATAGGGAACCCTCACTAATCAAAATGGAAGAAGCCTCTAGAAGATACCAAGGCTCTGAGAAAGGGAAAGCAGTAAAGAAGAAGTATGACTCATCTCCTAAAGGAAAGGGAGCTAGGGAAAGGTATCTTAGAAGTGAGAAAGGTCAAATGGCTCTCCTCCGCTACTATTTATCAGACAAGGGAGTTGAGACAAGACAACGCACTAAAGAATTAAACCAATTACTCTCCCAATGCAAAACCTTCCTAGAGGATAACCCTACCAAAACAGTTGGTGACTTTCTTCAAACCTTACAAGGCCGCCTAACGGCGGGACATAAAAGGAATCTGAAGGATGAGTAAGAAACCCAAACCTTTTATAACGAGAATACAAGCAGAAGGAACAACCTCTGAGAAACTTCTTATACAAGAGGAACTACATAAGGAGGCTGAAAAACTTTCTTCTGCTATGCCCACAGAACCAGCTGATAGACAGATGTATGTCTCTAATCTTATGAGAAAAGCAATACGGGAAGAGTTAGACAGGGGAGTGTTTAAGTTGTTTGTTAAAATGACAAACTCTTACCAAGAGGTACTTGAGGTTCATAGACGTGCTGAACTCTTATCCAAAAAGGAGGTAACTAATGGCAACCGAATTCAAGGAGATAGGAAGAATCCGAACATCTGACTCCGTTGAGGTTGTTCTGAGTGAACTCTACAGAGATGGGAAACATGTAGGTTTTTCCCTAAACAAGTATGTAACCTCAGAGGAGTATACAGGTTTTGGTAAAGGGGTCTACATACCAGAAGACCTATTCATAGAGTTCCTAAAAATCTTTCCAAAAGAAGACCTACAATTAGCATTGGAGGAATAACAATGGATAATCGCAAACTAATTGAAGACAAGGAATACTTGAAACTCATTCTAAATAACCCAAATTGGTGGAAGTCCGGAGACACAGTCCTCACTGTGGCAAGTACCCTCAACCGTTGGGGGATGTTCACTGACACTAGTCAGGTTATAGATTATTTTGAGAAACCTTGGAAGTTTGAAAGGGATATGAAATTCATTATTGAGGAGCTGTAAGTTGACTAGCAAATGGGAGCCATATAAAAAAGAACAACCTGATAACCCCTCCCTGGAAGAACTCATTATGTTTGATATAGATGAGATAATCCAGAAACATCTTCTACCTGATAGAGACCAAGAAGGAGAAATCAGAACCTTTGAGTGTGATGAACCTGAGAAGTTGGGAAGTGACATAGTCAACTACATCCTAAATAGTGATAAGGTATATAAGTGGTATATAATGTGGAGAGAGGAACCAAAATAATGAGTATGGAGGATTTTGCAAAGGCACTTGCCAAGGACCCAGACCTAGTTACCAGACTCCAAAAACGGGCTGAACTGGATGCCTTCAAGGAGAAATACAATGTTGAGAGGGCAACACCACTCAAGTGTCCAGCTTGTGCTTCTGTTCTACAAACCCCTGGGTCCCTTTGGATAAACAGAAATGATAAATCAGTGTTTACCTGTAGGAAATGTAAAATAACATATAAAATATCTACCCAACCTATCTCAACTGATGAACTTATAATCCATTTAAGAGCAATCCATAAAGGTAATGAAGATGCAACCCTTCAATGGGACAAAAGACTAGCAGGAGGTGACTAATGCTCGAAAAAAAGGTTAGAGCTTGGGATAAAGTTACAGAAGAATACATTTATAGTGATAAGTTCCCCTCAATGTGGCAATTCTACAAAGAGTTGGAGAACCGAGGTATCCGACACTATGAAACTGAGGATTGCACAGGACTCAAAGGTAAGAACGGCAAGGAGGGATACCATAAAGATTTATGCCAACACCCAACAGGTCTGTATTGTATTGAGTGGATAGCCACCGATGCTAAATTTGTGCTGATGCAAATACAAGAGGGCATTTTGAAAGGCAACACTATAGATGTGAGGTATCTTGGGACAATGGAAATCATTGGCAATATCTATGAGAACCCAAAACTATTGGGGGTAAATAATGCCAACTGAAAAAGACTTACCAGAATGTCCATTCGGAATCAGTGAGAGGTTCTGTAAACACCAAGAAACCAGAGCAAAAGACATACTTTCAGCAATGCAAGGAGACTTGGTCTTCCTCTGTGTACTCGGTGATATAAAGGACTGCCCAGAACTTTTCAACGAAATGTTTAAGGAGATAAATAATGCTTGAAGGAATACTTAAGGCAGCCTTAACCAAAGACCAACTTGATGCAGGTTTAAGGCTATCAGAGGTGGATGACCATACACTTATCCTTCATAATGAGAAAGGAGACACCCTAGCAGTCTTTGGGCTTCACGCCACCATCCAAAACATAAGGAAGGAAGCGGACAAACACTTCAACCATAAAGGTTTATGGTGCCCATGCATTGACAACCTATTCTGCCAAGAAGGTTGGTGCTCCCACTGTAACATCCCACTTAGGTGTTAATATCCCAATACATATAATTGAATGGAATGAAGGAGGCAAAAATGAATGGTATGGCTAACAGTATGAGGAAGTGGGGGGCTATAGACAAAGAATGTCCCGAGTGCCACCAACTTACACCAATATACCCTACTACTGTAAAGGGTGGAAATAAATCGGTGGGATGTGTTCATTGTGGGGCCTCTCTACAACTGGATAACGGAAAAGCAGTCTTAGCCACCTACGGAACCCTTAGTGAGGAGGAGGAAAGAATTCTAGATGAAAAGGAATTAGATACAATAGCTTTAGTAGCCAAAACCTCCTTTGGGGTAAGAGAATCCAAACTCCATCCCTCGTTGAAAGGAAGGCACCCAGACCCTAAGCTTTCCTTATTCCAAAGACTCATGGATTGGTTGTTAAAGGAATGAAGAAGTGAGCATAGAAGGTAAAATCATTGTCTTCACCGGCAAGATTTCCAAGCCTAGGCATGAGTTCCAGGATTTGGTAAGGAGACATGGAGGAATTCCTGGCTCTGATGTCTCAAGAAATACAGACCTACTAGTCGTAGGTGAAAAGCCTGGTAGCAAGTTAATGAGGGCAACAATGTTTGGGGTTAAGATAGTAAGTGAAGAGGAGTTCCTAAACCTCTTAACTCCAATTGAAGAATTTGAGGAACCCTTAACCAAAGAAGAATTATCTGAAATCCAATCCCATATAATTACCCTAACTTGTACCTACTGTAACTCAGAATATAAACAGTGGGATACCCTACCTAACTATGAAACCTGCCCAGTATGTGAAATCCTATCCCACCCGCAGTGTCCACACTGCAAGGCCTCTCCAAACTTTGTTACAGACTTTAACCTATACCACTGTATGTTATGTGGGATGTGGTTCAAGGCTCCCTATTCTATCCATGCCCGAAAAACTGAGCATCTTCATCTCTTTTGCAAAACCACCCATACCCTAAAAGGGGAAGTTAATGAGTGCCCCTGTGGAGCTACACTGACTGTCCCAGATGACTACCCAGAACATCCAATCAAGAAGTATGAGCCCACCTACATTAGAGAAAGATGCCGAAGGGATAGAAAGAGATGGGTAGCCGAGGAAGAGAGGAAGTGGGGGGAGGGACAAAAGAGAAGAAAAGAGGAGGAAGAGGAGGCCAAGAAGAAGGAAGAAGAAGCATTCTCCTTCTTCAAATCCCTTACACCAGGACAATTAGAACAACTAGGGAGGCAACTCTATGCCAACTAAACCTTCCGATAAAAAAGGTGATGGGTGTGAGATACACCCTACCTGCACTGAATGCTCCGAACCAGAATGCCTCCTCTTTGAACCTAGAGGAATTAGGAGATACAAGAAGGAAAAGAGGAACAAAGAGATTTGCAAGTTATCAAATGAAGGTAAGACAGTAGAAGAACTAGCTATAACCTTTAATCTTCATAGGAGAACCATTGAGAAGGTTTTGAAAAAATGACAAAGTTCAACTTACCAAAAGATTTATACACCTACCAGGTGGAAGATTCAGAGAAGATGACCTCTGGGGAGAATTGGCTTAATTTCTCACAGATGGGAACTGGTAAGACCCCCGAAACTCTTAATGTTATTGAACAAGGAGGGTTTCAATGTCCTCTGATTGTTTGTCCAAACTCTTTGAGATTAGAGTGGAAAAGACAAATTGAGGACTGGATAGGAGAAGGTATAACAGCTGTCTGCACAACTGATAGCTATACCAAACTTGGTCCCATCCTCCGTTCCTTTAAGAATAATGAAAAGTATAAAATAATCAACTATGAGACCTTAAGGAATGATGTTAATTTAGAAATCCTTTCTTACATACCCTTTGACATAATTGTCTTTGATGAGATACACAAGTTAAGGAACCCCAAAACTAAGTTAGTGAAGGGAACCTGGAAGTTCTTAGAGGGACAACCTAATGCTAAAATAATTGGGTTATCAGGCAGTCCTATTATGAACTATCCAAATGACCTTTATGTTCCACTCTCAGTCTGCTACCCAGAAAGATACCATCGTACCTTACTTGACTGGAGATACTTTATGTATAAGTATTGTCTTTGGAGTGATGGAAGATATGGACCTTACATATATGGAACCAGAAGGTTACAGGAGTTGAAAGAGGAGACATCTAAACTTATTATTAGAAGAACAAAGAAGGAAGTTTTGCCTTTTCTACCTGATAAGTACTACAGAAGAAGTATGTTAGAAATGCAACCTGACCAGAGAAAACTTTATAACCAAATGGAGAGTGAGTTAAAGATAATGCTGGATACAGGAGAACCTTTATGGTCACCAAATGTATTATCCCTACTAACTAGGTTAAGACAAATTAACCTTGACCCCAAGATAGTGGGGGTAAAGAGTTCATCTGCTAAGACAGATTTTTTGGTAGATACCATTGAGTCAACAGATGAGAAACTTGTTATCTTCTCTTGCTTTGAGAAATACATATACCTATTACATCTCATCTTTGAGAATACCCCCCATGTTATGATTACTGGAGAGGTCCCTGTTAATAAAAGGATTGAGGAAGTAAAGAAATTCCAAGAAGATGATAAAATTAAACTATGTTTTGGAACCATCCAAACAATGGGTGAGGGTATAACCCTTACTGCTTCTTCCAATGTTCTCATTATGGACAGATGGTGGAATCAACCTGTCTGCGAGCAAGCTGTGGACCGCCTGCACCGCATTGGGCAGCACAGTGCCGTCCAAGTTATCTATCCCATATGTGAGGACTCTGTAGATGAGGTCCTTGACCAGATTCTAGAAAGGAAGCATGAGGCATCTCAAGCCTACTACTCAGAAACAGAAGTAAGACAAACTATCCTAGGAGGACTCTAATTGAAAGTAGTTCACTGGACAGTGGATAAGAACTTTACCTTAAAACCAATTATCATAAGAAATGGTTATAGAGGAGATGGTCTAAGAGAAAAACCTCTTGGAGGATTATGGACCTCACCTTACCACTCAAAGTACAGTTGGAAGCACTGGTGCAAGGCCGAGAACTCCCACAACTCTCTAAAGGGTTACACCCGTATCCTAATAACCATAACGGAAGATAACATGTTGATTATAGACAAGGAGGAGGACCTCAAGAAGTTTCCTATGATACAACCACCCAATCCTTCCTATCCTTATCACTACATAAACTTTGAGAAACTTAAAGAAGATGGAATAGATAGCATCTACCTTACCGAAGAAGGAGTATGGGAAACTAGGTTTTCCCACCCTATAAGTTTCTATCCTTGGGACTGTGAAACAGTCCTAATTATGAACGAGAGATGTATAACTGACTGGAGAGTACTGAGATGAGTTATTGTAGTTTTGGAGAAGATAGCGATGTCTCTGTCTTTAGGGACCCCAAAGTTAAGATGGCAATTTGGTGTGATTGGTGTAAACTAGTAGGACCAACCGGCTTCATAGCACTATCTGAGAAAGAGATGATAAACCACCTATTAGAACATAGGAAAGAGGGACATAAAGTCCCAGAATCTACCATACAAAAATTAAAGGAGGAAGTAACCAATGCTTAAACTAACATTTACTACCCAAAGAAAACCTCAACGTTCAGTATCTGACCTGGAAGCTGGAGAGTTATTCAAGCTTCCCAAAGGTGAGACTGCCTACATGAAGCTTAACAATCCCCACATAGCCTCCAATGCCCACTCGGCGGTTAATCTTAGGAATGGTAATGCCTATGACTTCGAGGCTAAGAGGCAAGTCGTCCCACTTGAAGGGGAACTATTTGTAAAAGAGGATTGCTAAGGAGGTACCAATGGCTAGGTGGAAGATAGCTAAACTCACAAGGGAATGTAAAGCAGCCCTTACTCTACTAATCCAGGAGGTGCAGGACTGTAAGACTCAAGAGAAGAAAGATACCCTACTTGAGTCCTGGATAAAAGCCAATGACCTCCACCCAGAAAGGGTAGAAACTTACCAGCCCACTGAGGAGTCTATATGACCACTTCTACATTTTTAATCAATTCCTTCCACTAATTGAATAATACGCTTGCAATTTGATATTTGAACCTATATAATATGTAATATAAGGTTGAATATCACAATTTCAGGAGTGAGATATGCTTTGGGAAGTTGAAGTTTTAAGTGAGTCCTATGAAGTGGATAAGGAAACTAGGATGAAGGCATTAGTAGAAGGTGCCCGCCTCTACATTGAGAAACACAATCTCAATATACCACCCACCCGCCTCATAGGTCTCTGTAAAATTAAGAAGGTCAAGAAAGAAGACACCCTTATCCAAATAATAAGGAGGGCTACCAATTGAAGCTTATAAAAGAGGAACTATGAGAATACTAATTAACCTTACTGGCTTGCTTCTTATCTTAGGAGGTATATCACCCTACATACTGCTCATATACCCTATACCAATAGGTATCCTCTTCTATTACTTCCCTCTAGACATAAATATCTGGGTTAGTATTTTAATGGTAGCCTTAGGTGTTACGATTATATATCTGAACAAGGAAAAGGAGGAAACATAATGGATATCCAAACCACAATACCCTTACCTATTTGGGACACCAAGAAGTTCCACTGGAAACTATTTCTGCAAGGTAAGCTAGACTCCCTCAGCGGCTGCCCAAACTGGCTCTACGAGGTCATACGCCAAATTAAAGACTCAGGACAGGCACAAAAAGATACTATCCAAGTAATAATGATAGGGAAGTCCCAATATGCCATAAAGTTTGAGGAGGAAGACCTTATTCAGGTATATTCCAAGAAGAGGTAAAACCAAGAGGTAAGCAAAACATGCCCCTAAGTGATAGGGATTATATAAGAGGAAGCCATCCCCCAACATGCTCCTGTACCGAGTGTACTAGGAGGAGACTAGAAGGATTCTCTAGACAAGGAAGGATTGAGAAACCAAAGAAGAGAAGGTCCATATGGGAACCCCACCTTCCTGTCTCTAAAAAAGAGGAACCAAAAAGAATGAGGCCTGCCTATACCAAAGCTAAACCCTCAAGATTCCTAAACAACCTAGTAAAGTTAACACTCAATCTAGCTATACTGCTTGGTCTATACCTACTAGGTAAGTATTTCTATCAACTTTTTATTACCCACTCAGTAGAAGCACTTAAAGGTTCCATAACCTTAATAATAGGACTTGCTATCTGGATAACCATTATTAAAGTATCAAAGAGTAAAAAGTACAGATGGAAGAAACCCAGCTTTAAGTTAACAACCTTCCTAACAATAGTAGTACTTGCCATCCTCACCTTCGCAGGGGTCCAGCCCTTCTCTACCTATAAAGATTCATTAGTAACCAACTGGAAGACCAGAGCAGAACAGGCCACATTTCCAGAAGCTCCACAGCCCACCCCGAATGAACCAACACCTATAAACCCTCCAGAGGCTCCTACTATTCTAGCATTTGAGATTTTCACTGATAAACCCACAGGTTTCAGTACAGAGTACCCAAGGGGTTGGGCTATTAGAATTATACCTATGGACAATGGGGAAATTAGGGTCAGCTTCACAGGCAGAATAAGTGAAACTAATGAGGCAGTATGCAGTCTCTTAGTAGGGTACGACTCTACCTTTACTGATTCTTATGGACTCTGGAAAAGCCTGGTGAATCTTGCAGGAGATACCCTTATAGACAAAAAAGACCCCTCTATAATTGGAGGAATAAGAGGGTATGAACTTACTCAAGTAATAAGCGGGGAAACTAGTAGGATTTTTACCTCTGATTGGAAGTCAGGAAACCTACTTGCCATAAGAAGTTATCCCACAAATGAACTCTCATTAGAGGAGATAGAGAAGCTAAATAGCTACCTTGACCATCTGATAGCCTCAGCCTCTATAATAACAAAACCTACTACTATCCCTCCCACCTCAAAGGAAGAAGATGAGTTAAAGCAAGAGTTAGAGCAGCAGGAATTAGTAAGTGTAGAAAACTTTGCAACTCTATTTAATGGATATAGGCAGTCTTATGGACTTAGCATACTAACCTTTACTGATGACTTAAATAAAAGAGCATCTCTTAGGCTATCAGAATTAAAATTGGACTACAGTCATAACAGTCTAGGAAATTATAACTTACATCTTGCAGAAAATTTAATGTGGATCTCCTTTGGGGGCCTAACTAATTATGATGCTTTCAACTCTTGGAGAGATTCTCCCGGACACAGGCAAAACATGCTAGACCCAAGGTATAAGTACACAGGTTACGCTATTGGTGGAGATTATGCTGTACAGTTGTTCTCTAGTTACCCTACTATAGATGGAGAACCACAGCTACCACCTGGATGGTATTGGCCTGACTAGTAAACTTAGGAGATAGGATGAGAACCTATATAGTAACCATAGGACCCTGGTCAAAAGAGGTAGAGGCAGAGGGTAATAACCAAGCCAGGTACCTTGGGGTCCAAATGCTCACCAAAGAAGCAAAGGAAACTTACAGTATGAATCTTAAAGCCAGGCCTCTTTGGGATATGGCTAGGACAAAGCTAAAGAGACAAACCACGCCAGAAGAACAACTAGAGATACAAAGACTTCTAGAGGAGAAGCTGGAAAAATCAAGAGCCAGGAAGGAAGAGAAGGAAAACAGAGAGCTAGTAAGGCAGGGTCTCTTAAAAAGGAAACTAGAGGGACAGAAACAACTAGAAGAAGTATTTACCAAACTTCCCCAAGAGGATAAAGAATGGTTAACTGGATTCTGGGAAGGGGATGGCTCTATCTCTGCAGATAATATTACTTTCTACCAAAAAAACTCCCAGATACTCCTCCATATAAGGCACCTCTTAAGACTTAGACATCTACCAAGACAATATAATACAACCTGGTCTTTAGCAATAGGTATCACCTCAGGCTTCTATGCCCTACTAAAAGTAATAAGTGAGAATGTAGTATCTCAACATAGAATAGACCAGATAAATAATCTTGAGAATCTAAAAGTTAAGTTTAATCTAGTACCCCATAAGCCCACCTATCCATGGTTCGTGGGCTTCTGGGACGCAGAAGGATATGTTGACTCTTATGAGGAACAAAATCCCACCTTAAGACTATCAATTTCTCAAAAAGAGCCAGATGTCTTAGAGGCAATAAAAGATATGGTGGGTTCTGGGAGACTTAATAAGTATAAATCCTCAGGCTTCACCAAAAACTTCCAATGGTACTTAGAATGGGGAGGAGAACAGGGGAGATTCTTAATACCCTTTATACTTAAATACTCCAAAAATCAAGAGAAGAAAGAAAAGCTCCTAAACTCAATAGGTATGCTAGTAGCTAAGACCAAGGTTTGGAAGGTATACCTTGAGGGGATATTTGGTGGTAAGACCTTATCTTAACTCTTTTTGCCAAAAATCAATTTGAGTAAAAAATTAAAAATTGAGGTCAAAAGTATTGACAAACGACAAAAAATATGTTATAATTGCATTATGATAAACGCTATAAAATTACCACCCAGGCTTATACAGGAGGCTGACAACTTCTCTAAAGAACTCCACATCCCTTTTAGAGTCTGCCTAGAACGCTTAATGGGTAATGGCAATGGTTGTCTATCAGGAATAACCAAAGAAGGATTCCTTAAGATAGAGCAGGACTAGTTGAGGTGAAAGGCTCAACATAAAGAGGAGGAAAAAATGGCCGAGGAGAAAGCAACAATTACCCTACCACCAGGAATGACCCAAGAAGGTTTCCTTAAAGCTTTTGCGTCTTTCCAGAACTCCCGGGTTGCCACCGCAGTGAGAGACAAGGCAGTCAGGTCGGCTGTCAAGGACCTCATTGACGCTCACAAACCGGAATACGACCGGCTAGTAGCCAAATATTCACCCAAGGCCTGAGCGGCGCCAGGTGGGGGAGTGAGGTATACTTGCTCCCCCACAATCCTTTAGAAAGGAGATGAAAAATGCCTACAGATGCAGAACTTATTGAGCTAGGCAAGAAAGCTCTTGCTGCCAAAGTAAAAGACAAGGCAAGGACAAGAGCAATTTCTGAAGCCACCCAGAAGCTCATCAGTGCTCATAGAGATGAGTATGAGGGCTATCTCAAAGCAGCCAAGAAGTAACCTACCCCTAGAAGGGTCTGGGATGTCGGAACAAGACGATAAGCGTGAGCTGCCCGAATCTTTGCCCCCTGCTTCGCAGGACACCCTGCTATGCAGTTAGTCTAGAGTGCCCCAACTTTGAAGGTTGGGGATGGTAAAGAAGAGAAATCTTCGTGGCTTTAAGGGGAGCTTCCCAAGTTAGTAGCAAAGCGGTCTGCCGCCTTTGGCGGGACATCCTATTTTCTAGGATGTCGGCTTGGGACTAGACCAGAATGAAGCCAGCAAAGGGCACAGTCTAGGGATGAGAGAGCCCTAGTCCCAGGAACTCTAGTTTGTGGGTTCTCCGCCTAAAGGCGGGACATCCTTGAGGGTTCTGGAGTATAAACTTAAAAACCCTCTTCCATTAAAGGAGGTATAAAATGCAAGATATGAAACCCAATGAAGGAACCATCTACCCAGCAGCACGCATAACCCAAAGCGGCGTAGGGGCACTGGGGATTGAGGTTATGGCCTTTGGGACCGAATATCCAACACCCCATATCCGCTTCTGCCACGAGATAATCATCCAGGATGCATCCAAAAACTCTGTAGGTTGGGGAGATGTAATCTTCAAAGGTACCCTACAAGAACTAATCAACCTAGTAAGAAAGGAGGAGACTAATGGGCCTACAGGATGAAATCAAAGAATCCCAGGAAAACCTAGTTGACCAATTCTCCGAGTACATCCAGGACTTCTACGACTGGGAAGCCGAAGCCCAAGAGGCTTTCCTAGCCGCCATCCACGGAGAAGAGGAGACCGAAGATGATAAAAATGAGAGTTGATACCGGTAAGACAGAATACACTAAAGAAGACTTCCTTAAAGAAGTACTACAAGCATTTGGACCTCCCTTCAAAGTAATTACCTGCCTCAACTGTGGGGCATTTGCCCTTCATACCCACAACCCAAACCTGATAGAACACTATAAAAGGTGCCAACCTGGAGAGGCAGAATATTGGGGGAGGTACTACGAGGAAGCAGCAAAGGAGGAGGACAATGAATTGTGATAATTGTGGTAAGGAAATAGGCTTTGTCAGTGAAACTGACCACGAACCCGCTTACCAAGTCAGAGTAGGTTACTTTTCACCCGAACATCTCGCCGACCAAGTATATGGAGAATTCATCCCAGACGAAGATATAGGCTACTACTGTTCCGAATGCCTATCCAAAGGAGTCTAAAGGAGGTACCAAATGGAACGACCAATCCAATGTGCCAGATACTATAACGCTAATGGGTTTGCGGTAGCAATAGTGGCTCTTATAACTCTGAACATTGACTGGGCAGCTTACATAGGAGGAACTGACCTAACCGAGCGTCAAGAAGATGCAATAGATTGGGTCTCAAGGAAAGGCTGCAAACTCTCTGGGAAAGATGCCAGATACTACTTCCCAGATATAGAGCTACCCTACAGAGAATAAAGGAGGTAAATATGGGAAATGCTATAGTTGATGACACCAAAGGAATTCTAGCCGAGGCAGACATTAAACCCAAATGCCCCAAGTGTGGGTCTAGGAAGATGGTTGTATCCTACAGTAGAGAATTCATTGTTGACCTAGATGCAGAGACCTCTGAAGAAGCAATGGGCAGTAGCCTTGACCCCTACAACATTACCTGCTTCAACTGTGGAGAACCCATCTACGTGGAGTAATCCTATGGAAAAGACAAAAGTCTGTCCTTTTGGTACTAAGGCGAGACACTGTCAATACCAAGAAACCTATGCAAAAGACCCCCCATCAGCGATGCAAGGAGAATTAGCCTTCTTCTGCACCTTTAATGAGCTTGAAGAATACCCAAAACTTAAGGAGGTGCTAAATGATAGACACAAAAGCTAAAGTTAAAGTATCCCATATACCTGAATGTGCAGGCTGTGGAGAACCTATAAATCCAGGTGACTCCTGCTATGCTCTCCAATCTGGATATATAGATGAGATAGGGTGTTTTGTTAGAGTTGATGTCCAATCCCAACTCTTCCACACTGGAACCTGCCTAAACTCCGAGTAATGGATTGAGAGAGGTGACTAATGGGACTTGAATTTAAGCACCAACTCTCAGAGGGTAAGCTCTACTCCTGTAAGATTCTAGCACGAGTAGGAGAAGAGGATATCCTAGAGGAGGAACTCTTAGTAATAGCCAACAACTCTGAAGAGGCAAGAGACAAGGCAGAGGTTTGGTTCAAGGAGGAGAATCCAGGAGCAGGGAAACCTATAAGAGTCACCTCCACAATAGAATATGCCATAACATAAGAGGCCCATTGTGGAAGGTATTGAACTACCTCTAACCCAAGGAAAGATTCTAGGTAAGTTTGAGAGTAGCTCAAAACCTGGAACCTTTCACTATGTCATCCAACCCCCAGAGGGTTATCTCTATTGCACCTGTACCGGCTTCAGTAGGTGGAGGTATTGCTGGCACCATAGCCTAATTAAATACATCCGCCTAACGGCGGGACTGGAAATAACTGGAACCATCATAATAAAACTTAGAAAGGAGGAACCCCTATAATGAAGTGCCCAGAATGTGGAAACGAGCCTCTGGAAGTGACCGGAACTATCATTAAAAGCTTCATTGGAACCTTTGATGATGAAGGTAACCTAACAACAGAGACAATAGATGAAAGGGTAGTTGAGATAGACTGTGAAGCCTGCGGGAAGGAATTACCTTTAACCCTTATTAAGAACTGGAACTAGAAAGGAGAAACCCTATAAGAAAGGAGGGAACCTTGCCAGAGGATAAACAATGGACTATAAACTGCATCCTAGCAGGAGCGGAGGTATTTAACCTACTCATAGCAGACAAGGTAGAGGAAGCAGAGGACAAGATAAGGAACCTCACCTCAGAGTTTACACCAGAGGATGTCAGATACCTAATGTTCCACCTAAAACAACTCCATCCCTAAACTCCTAGAAAAATGGGATACCGATGAAAATGAGGATATGGGTGATAATGCGGATACCCCAGAAATCTTGGATGCTCCCATTTCCCCTCCTCAGTACTCCCCATACTCCTCCTACCCCTCCTCCATATCCCCCATATCCTCCATATCCTATATACCCTTGTTTCACCCAATACACCCAATATCCCCCACTTCCCCACATCACCTATCTCCTGCAACCCCTTGCAACTGCAACCCTCCTACAATTACAACCAGTCGCACCTGCAACCGGTTGCACCATACACACCCCCAAAAAATATATTTTGGTGGGGGGTTGACAAATGAGGCAAAATGTGTTATAATGCATTTATAACCTGAACTTTAATAATTGAATAGAGCGGCGGCGAGGAGATAAAATGCCCGAAAATAATCAACCCGTCAACACCACCACAATCACCTTACCACCTGGGATGACCAAGGAGGCATTCCTAAAATCTTTTGCCTCCTTCAATAAAATGAAGGATTATACGGCAAAACGGGACAAGTGTGTCAGGAATGCCTTCACCGCCTTGAAGGCACAATATCCCAATGATTACACCCGCCTCCTGAACGCCGAACTCAAAAAGGCAGGATTGCCCGTAAAATAACCTCCCGGTAAATAAGGTCAGGTTAAATAAAATAAATAAATCCGCCGCTCTATTCTCCCTCCTACCCAATGTCCCACCTTGCCGTGGTGGGTACCGCCTAACGGCGGGACATCTTTATTAGATGTCGGCTTTTAACTAACGGGACAATAATTGAATATGGTAGCAGACATACAGGGGCTGCATACCCACTGTTAGGTGAAAGTCCTACCTGCTACCCTACCTATACCTTTTAGATAAAGGAGGTGATGCCTATACAATACAATATAATGTAAAATGCCCAACCCAATTAAATAAGGAGGTGACCTATGTCCAATGAGGTTGCCTGTAGCAACACCTACTGCCAATACCATAGAAAACACCCAGATGTTGCCCTCTCTGGTGACTGCATCCACAAGCATCCTTTCATCACCATCACAGGGGAGTGCCAAACCTACTGGTTAAGTGTTGCTAGAGGTGAAAGTGAAGACATAAGAAAGGTTCCATTAAGGAAAGACCCCCGACTAGTCCCAATGTATGGAACCAGGAAAAAGTAAGGAGGTGACCCTTGAAGATTATCATTACAGCAAGGGAAGCCTTGGACAAAGGTATCTGGGATGCCCTTTGCGACCTCAAAGGTATAAAGGTTTGGGCTATCAACGAAGGTATGATGGATGACACCGAGGAGATAACCCTTACTGAAGAGGAAGCAGAGACCTTAGGCCTTATCCAAGGCATCCCTGAACTATCTCCTGGAGCTGACTTTGCTGACGGTAGAAAGAGACCTGGTGACCATATAGAATAGAAAGGAGGTATAACCAAGTGACTAAAAAAGAACTTGCTCAGGTCTACCTGCTCCTAGCCAAGGCAGATGCCAAAGCAAGGGGAGCGATGGAACCCGAAGTCTACCAGGCTATGAATGAACTAAGAAGTGCCCTTGAACCTAGCCTTGAGTGGGATGAAGTCCTAATTATAACTAAAACCCGGTAGTACCCAAAATATAGTAAGGAGGTAACTATGCCCCAGCCCAGTCGCTATGAGCGAGTATATGGCAAGCGGAAAGCTAACAAAGCAACCCGCAAGGCAAGAATGATAAGGAGGTGACCTATGAAAGTCTCAGTCAAGTGGGAAACTGATGGAGCTCAGGTAGACCTACCAGAAGAGGTAGACATCCCAGAGGGTATTGAGGAAGATGAGATTGCCGACTGGCTATCTGACGAGTATGGATGGTTGGTAAACAGCTTCTTGATTATCCAATAGAAAGGAGGTGACCTATGTCCGAGAGAAAGATAATGTGGTGTCAAAAGTGCCTCAAGAACAAAGCATCCCACTCAGTAGGTAATAGAGAACTATGCTGTGAGTGCTATGTTAAAGAAGGCAACCCCCCAGCCGACTGGCACCCCAAATGTATGGAAACCTACAAGAAGATGAAGAAATAGAAAGGAGGTGACCTATGTCTGAGAGGAAGATAAAGCTTTCTTGGAAGGAGCTGGAACAAATCCTTCAGAAAGCGGAACTTGTCTTTTTGGAAGAGGAAATCAGGGAAATAACCCTGGTAAAGCCTAAAGAAATCCTCATCTACCTAACCAAATAACCCTAACACTCAATCTTAATAAGGAGGTAGCCTTATGGATAAATGTTTGTGTGGCAAACCTGCTACGCACACTGCTTATCTACCTATGCCTAATGTCTTTGCAGGTCTCAAGCAGGTAAATGAGCCTCACCCAGTCTGTGATTACCACGCTGAAAAGGCAAGGAAGAAAGGATTTGTAGTAGAAAGGAGGTAACCAATGTGGCATCTATATGTAGAAGGCCACGGTCTTTGCCCCTATACCGACTGGGAGGAGCTAGAAGAAGTAGTCAAGGAATGGCTTAAATCCCACCATCCAGAAGCTATAGTCATAATAGAAGGTAAAGACATAACAGACCAAGTTCTATCTAACCTAGAATAGCCTTAACTGAATACTGGGACAAAAGGACGCTCAGAAATGGGCGTCTTTTTGTTTATTCAGCCCTCTCCATCCTCCCGCTGGAGCAACAAAAACTGAGCCTTTACCAGGTTAGCGAGTAAAGTATCAAGCTCTCCAAAATACCTCCCTTTAACCTTCCCATCCTGCTTTGCCCAAAGCAGGTGGACAAAATCAACCTCATCAAAGTCCTCCACATTTATCCAAAGCTCATCTATTGCCCGCTTTACATCATCCTCATACAATATCTCATCTATACCACTCATAACCTAACTCCTTTCTCCCTTAACTCCCTCCTCTTTCTCTTAACATAACCCGACTCCCTTGCCCTCTTACTATGCTCCTCTATCTCCTTCCTCATCTTCTCTTCCTTCACAATCTTAGAGAAATCCAGTATAACCTCTTCTTTACCCTTCATCTCCCACCCTCATTCTTTGATAAGTAAAGATTTATATGCCTCCCAGGAGTAATTATTGGATTAGCAGTATCAAATAAAGAAGACATATGTTCCTCTAATCCCTTAACCAACTTCTCATACTCCTCTTTAGTACTCCAACTTTGGGTTGAGAACGAAGACTGCCTATCTGGATACTTAAACTTAATAAGAGGCATAATCATACCATCCCCCCTAATCTTGGAAAGGATAACAAGCATAACCTTCTCTTTTAAGCCTGGATAGCTCCTTGCCTCATATACCTTCTCCCCCTTATCAAGTGGGAGTATATGAGGGCTTTTAATATACTCACTAAACTCCTCATCAGTTGGGATGCTTATTCTAAAACTAGGGGTCTCAACTTCATCCTCCATTACTCTTCCTCCTTCTCATAAAACTCTTCAAAACGACCAAACTGCCAAGCAACATATCTATCCCAATCCCCAGCCTCTTTAATGTAGTTATCAACCAATCCACTCAATGCCATCCAAGCATTCTTATTCCAAATAAGGTCATCTGTTGGTATGTCAAACTCAAGAAACTCATCATAGAAAGCACAATAAATCTTAATTCTCATCTCTAACCTCCTTCCAAACTACTCCTACCCGTAACCTTCCTATAGATTCCCTCCTCAATAGGAGTTAACCTGCTCCAATTCCCCTCTACACCATCAAAGCTAGGATATTTCTCTTTTTTATCTTTATCCCCATAATAAGCACATAGGAACCCCCACTGCCTCTCCCAAGTCATCTCATCTGAAAAAATCCCACCGGTACCTTTGCCAAAGAGGCTCCTCCACAACTTCCCCAACTTTCCATCACGAACTCCAATTCCCAATATCCTGTTACAGCTCCTACACATCCTTCTACACTTCCCTAATCTATCAGCCTCATCTTCCCTTCTAGTACCCCAATGATGCCACTCAAACTTTCCATCAGGAAGACCATTCCCACACAAAGGACAAACCCTAAATATAATACCTTCCCCCAAAGCCCATCTAGAAAGCTCAATCCTCAAATTAAAACCCTTACCATACCCATGCCCACTCCTCTTATCCAACCAATTCCCTACCTTCCTCCAATCAATATAACCCAACCCATTAGAAAAGTCCCTATCTACTTCTCCCATCATACAAACCTCTTCTTTCTCCACCTTCTCATCTCACTTCTCTCTTTTTTAACTATACTAGCCTTCCTCCAAAGATAACTCATAGTAACCTCAGCCCCTATTCCTATCTCTTCAACCACTTTCACCAAAGCATCCCACTTATCAACTGCCTCAACCTCCTTAGGCTCCCACTTAATCTCAGGAGTCTTCTTATCCTCCCCACCTATTCTAATCTGGACTATATACTTCATATCTCCTCCTTTACAATTTTACATACTGTCATTATACAGTAATTGTCAATAATTGTCAATACCCATATTAAAATGGTGGAACCCCCAAATAGACCACCCTATGAGAACCTCTCTGTATAGTAATCATATAATA
>Ga0180732_1000143_pt1 | contig 68944 bp, 57 predicted proteins | sample KR11_01MetaG_FD_148674 | JGI IMG/M metagenome (GOLD analysis project Ga0180732, IMG submission 148674) | Groundwater microbial communities from the Olkiluoto Island deep subsurface site, Finland - KR11_0.1 MetaG | ecosystem: Environmental > Aquatic > Deep subsurface > Groundwater | place... | reverse complement strand
CGCAGGAATACATGGAGTATTTCGAGGATAGCGCTAAAGCTTCACTAAAGTGCAAAATTTTCGCCCAACGCAGAGATCGGCCAAAATGGGACGTTTTGAAACTGGCTCACAAGTTATACTCTTTTGCAAAATAGCGTTTAATGCTCATCGATTTTACCATTTAATACTCATTATTTTTGATATAAATTTGCTTTTATCAAAGTTAGGAATATCAGATATGAAGATATTAATTACCGGTGGAACAGGTTTTGTAGGGTCGTACCTTTCAGATGCCTTTGTCAAAAAAGGGTATCATGTTATATCTGTTGGCGGACCTCCGTCAGACAATGCATTGAGGCATCATAATTTAAAATATGTCTTAGCAGATACAACTCAAAAAGGCTCTTGGCAAGAAGAACTTAATGATGTTGACGCTGTTATCAATCTTGCCGGAAGGTCTATATTCAGCCGCTGGAATGAAGAATACAAAAAATCCATACACTCAAGCAGAATACTTACCACACGCAATCTCGTTGAAGCCCTTCCCTCAGGCAGAGACATTACTCTTTGCAGCACTTCGGCAGCAGGATACTATGGAAACAGGGGTGATGATATACTGGCTGAAGATGAGCCTGCCGGAAATGATTTTCTTGCGACAGTATGCACAGACTGGGAAAAAGAAGCGTTTAAGGCGAAAGACAAGGGAATCAGAGTTGCTGTAACACGTTTTGGCATTGTTCTCGGAAAAGGCGGCGGCGCGTTAAAACAAATGATACCGCCCATACGTTATTTTGTCGGAGGACCTCTTGGGAGCGGAAAGCAGTGGTTCCCATGGATTCATATCGAAGATCTTGTTTCGGCAATGCTTTTTATATTTGAGAACAAATCTGTAAGCGGAGCATTAAATTTTACTGCACCGGGATCCATCAGAAACATTGAATTGGTTAAAACAATTGCCGGAATTCTTCACAGGCCGGCCTTTATGCCTGCTCCCGCTTTTATAATAAAGATTTTGTTGGGAGAATTCGGAGCATCCATTCTGGCAAGCCAGCGTGTAATTCCCGAAAAGCTTTTAAAATATGGTTTTGAGTTTAAATATCCGGATATTAAGAGCGCGCTTAATAGTATTATCACAAGATGACAATGATTGTTTCCCTGTTTATTGATAGTATTTTGAAAAGGTGATGATTATCTGATTCAAATATCAGATATATTTCTTAAAACGTAAGGAAGTATCCCGCCGTTAATAAAATAGTTCATCTCTGACTTGGAATCAATTCTTGCAATAACATTAAATACTGTTTTTCTGCTATCTTTATGGCATGCTGAAACCAAAAGCTTTTTTTGAGGGTAAAAATTATTTTCAATTCCTTCAATATCGTAAACCTCTGTTCCGTCTAACCCCAGCACCTCATAATTTATCCCTTCATCAAATTGCAGAGGAAGTACTCCCATACAGACAAGATTGCTGCGGTGAATTCTTTCAAAACTTTCTGCAATCACGGCTTTAACTCCCAAAAGAAAAGTTCCTTTTGCTGCCCAGTCACGTGAACTTCCGGTTCCATATTCCCTGCCTGCTATTACTATTAGAGGAACGCCAGTATTCTTATAAGTCATTGCAGCATCATATATTGGCGCAAGTTCTTTTTCAGGAAGTAATGTGGTCCATCCTCCGCTTGTGCCGGGAGCAAGCTTATTTTTTAAGCGAATATTGCCAAATGTGCCACGCATCATTATTTCATGGTTTCCACGATACGAACCAAAAGAGTTAAATTCATCAGGTAATATTTTTTTACTGATAAGATATTTTCCGGCAGGACTGTCAACCGGAATTGCTCCAGCTGGTGATATATGATCGGTTGTTATAGAATCTCCAAGAAGAGCAAGCACTCTTGCATTTTTAATATCTTCAGTTTTGGGAATTGTTTTAGTTATATCGGTAAAAAAAGGAGGATTTTTAATATATATTGAGTCGATATCCCATTTAAAAATTGATCCGTCAGAAACCGGCAGTGATTGCCATTGTTCTGATCCTTCAAATACGGTGGAATACTCTTTTATGAACATATCCGGAGTTAAAAGAGTTTTTAAAATTTGGCTGATCTCTTTGGAAGATGGCCATATTTCACAAAGGAATATAGCCTTACCGTCTTTGGTTATTCCTATCGGCTCAGTTTCAAAATCGATATCGATTTTGCCGACTATTGCATAAGCTACTACAAGCGGCGGAGAAGCAAGAAAGTTTGCACGTATAAGGGGCGAAATCCTTCCTTCAAAATTCCGGTTGCCGCTTAATACCGAAGCAACAAGAAAATTATTTTTTGTTATAGCTTTTGCAACAGAATCATGAAGTGGGCCGCTATTTCCTATACAGGTAGTACAGCCGTAAGCTACAATATTAAACTTAAGCTTTTCAAGATATGACAACAGCCCTGATTTATTAAGGTAGCCGGAAACAACTTTGGAACCGGGAGCAATACTTGTTTTTACCCATGGTTTAACCGACAGGCCCTGTAAAACCGCATTTTTTGCAAGAAGACCCGCACCGATAAGAGCTGAAGGATTGGAAGTATTTGTGCAACTTGTTATTGCCGCAATAACAACAGAACCATGCCCTATGCTTGCCGAAACTCCACCATCCATATCAATACTAACGTGTGTGTTTTCCTGATCATGATCAACCTGATTTGTTTTATTAAATACTTCCTTAACCTGAAAAAGGGGTATACGCTGCTGAGGTTTTTTCGGACCGGCAATACAAGGTTGAACCGAACTCATATCAAATTCAATTGAATCATTAAATGTCGATGCGCTATCTGTATCTTCTCTGAAAAGTCCCTGTTCTTTTGTATATGTTTCAACCAGAGATATAATGTGCTCGGAACGGCCTGTTAATCGCAGGTATTTTAATGTAATATCATCTACCGGGAAAAACCCCATTGTAGCTCCGTATTCAGGGGCCATGTTTGCAATGGTTGCCCGATTTTCCAAGCTTAGGTTTGATAACCCGGGTCCGTAAAATTCCACAAATTTTCCTACAACGCCTTTTTTTCTCAAAAGCTCGGTTATATATAAAACAAGATCTGTTGCAGTTGCTTGATCGGAAAGTTCTCCCGTCAGTTTAAAACCAAGCACCTGAGGAGAAAGAAGATAATATGGATTTCCGAGCATCACAGCTTCAGCCTCAATTCCACCCACACCCCATCCAAGCACACCTGCTCCATTTATCATTGTTGTGTGTGAATCAAGGCCAAACACACTGTCAGGAAAAACGGTTTTTATATTTCCGGTCTCTTTTATAAAAACGACTCTTGCAAGGTATTCAAGGTTAACCTGATGGCATATGCCTGTTGCCGGAGGAACGACACGGAAATTATCAAAATTCTTCTGTCCCCATTTTAAAAAAGCATAGCGCTCAAAGTTGCGTTTGAACTCATAATAAATATTTTCTTCAAGAGAAGTTATTTTGCCATAAGAATCAACCTGAACCGAATGATCAATAACCAGCTCTGAAGGTATGCAGGGATTGATTTTCAAAGGGTCTCCGTAAAGACGATTTGAAGCATCGCGCATTGCAGCTAAATCGACTATGGCCGGAACTCCCGTAAAGTCCTGCAAAAGGACCCGGGCAGGCATAAAAGGCAACTCAAAGCTTTCTTTATCTATGCTCCACGAAGCAAGATTATTGATATCATTTTTTGTAAATAAAAAACCATCTTCATTTCTGATAAGATTTTCAAGAAGTATTTTTATGCAAGAAGGAAATCGAGATAAATCTTTAAAACCTGCCTCAGCGAGTTTGTTCAAACTGAAATATGTATATTCCTGATCATCCAATTTAAAAGTTGCTTTTGCACCAAAACTGTTTTTACTACCAGCCATATTTTCTCCACAATATTAATTAAAGCAGTTCGTTGTTTATTTTTTCACAAAGGTCAAAAGAGCTATTAAGTTTTTTACCATCTAACCCAATTGCGGGTACAGCTCCCATCAGAGAATTCGTAAGAATTACACCATCAGCAGCAAACAAATCATCCGGCAAAAATTTTTTATCCTCAAATTGATACCCCCATTTCAAAAGCAGTTTTTTGACTGCTGTTTCCATTATACCACAAAGCACATGGGTTGACACAGGTCTTATAATTTTATTTCCATAAACAATTAGAATATTTGCTGTATTGGTTTCAGATATACTTCCATCCGGATTAATTATCAGCGCTTCATCAGCCCCCTTTTCTTTTGCCCATTGCCCTGCAAGTAAATAGTATAAATAATTTAAAGTCTTATAGCTTGCAAGAGGGGTCTGCCTTGGTTCGGTATACAGAGCAAGATTTAATCCTTTATTGCTTTTTAACTGAGGCCTTTTTGAATAAGCTTTAGCAATAACCAATAAATCATAGTTTGCCATAGAATAGTTTTCTCCGCCTTTTGCTGCAATAATCTTTGCGGAAACTGTTTCATTTAAAAGCCCGTTTGCTGCAATCACCTGTTTGATTATATCTTCCCATGTTAAATCTGGCGGGGTATCTTTGAAAAAATATTCCCATGCATTATTAAACCTGCGGATATGTTCATTAAGAAAAGCCGGATTTCCTTTATTTACACGGATTGTTTCAAAAAACCCATATCCATACATAAAACCTTCACTGCAAGCACAAACGCATGAGTTATCATCAGGTTTTAATATGCCATTATGCCAGATGAATGATTTCTCAATCGCGGCTTCTTTTGTTGTTTCAAATGTATCCATTATTGTCCGGCCTTTGTGCAAAGTCTCATCGTATTCATCTTCAGGATTTGAATCCAAAACTATCCCACCTCCGACTGAATAAACAATCTTGTTGTTTAAAAGACTGATAGTGCGTATTGCTATTGAAAAATCCATTGTATTATGAAAACTTATATAACCGATTGATCCGGTATAGATATGGCGGCGGCAGGGTTCAAGCTCATCAATGATCTCCATAGCTCTTATTTTAGGACAACCTGTTATGGAACCTCCTGGAAAAATTGCCTTGATTAAATCCACCTGATCCTTATCATCTTTAAGAATCCCTTCCACAACTGATACAAGATGATATACATTCCGGTAAGCTTCTATTCTTTTATGCTCCACGACTTCAACAGATCCTGCTTTACAAACTTTACCGAAGTCATTGCGAAGAAGATCAACTATCATGGACAGTTCGGCATCATCTTTACTGCTTTCCAAAAGATCACTTTTCAGTTTTTCATCTTCTGAAGGTGTTGCCCCCCTTGGTCTTGTACCCTTTATCGGTCTTGTTTCAATCTTAGTTCCCTGTTGGAGTATAAAGCGTTCCGGAGAAGTAGAAATGATTTGAAGAGTATCACCGTTAATGTATGAAAAAAATGCTGCGGGATTATTTTCGTAAAGTGTAGCAAAAAGGGCGAAAGCATCCCCTGAAAAATCAGCTATAAAACGCTGCGACAGGTTGACCTGATAAACATCACCCGCTTTAATGTATTCTTTGATTTTATTAACAGCTTCAATGTATGAATCTTTACTGAAACACGATGTAAAATTTCCTGCATGCATTTCATTTCTCTTTTTAGAAAGTCTGCCTTCAAAGATTTGCCTGAATGTATGAAGGGCTTTGTCTTTGTCCTTATTTTGCGGAGAAATAATCAGATCGGTCTCATCAGTTAACCTGTCATGAACAACTGTTATTGAAGGAGCATAAAACAAAACATCCGGCATTTGTATATCATTAAGACTTGTCCGGGGCAATTTTTCAAGTGAGTCTTTTAGATCATATGACAAGTAGCCCATAAGTCCTGACATAAATGGGATATCATTATAAGCATCATTCATTTTGTATTTATTTAATATTAACCGAAGCACATCGAAAGGGTTTGAATTGTAATGAATAGTTCCTTCTGAAGTAGTAAGGTAAAGATTTTGATTATAACCTGAAACAGTAAGCCATGGCAATATTCCCAGTATATGATATCTTGCACAATCATGGTCTCCGCCGCTCATAAAAACCACGGTTCCTGCAAGATGAGCAAACCTTGAAACAAAATCCATAAACGGTTCGCCCAACACTATTTTTTGTCTGTAATTATTTTCGGTTTTTTTCTCAAAATCTTTTTTTGCAGGCATGTTATCCAGATTTCAGCGTTTATTAATATTTAAAAAATTATCCACAAGTATCCGGCCATTTTCAGTTAAAAAACTTTCCGGATGAAATTGGACACCATGTAGCGGATAAATATCATGAGAAAGCCCCATAATAGTTCCATCAGTGGTTCTGGCTGTTACTGCAAGCAAGCTTTCGTTCAATTTTACCATAAGCGAATGATATCGAGCTGCCCTGAAAGGAAGCGGCATACCTTTGAAAATGCCGATGTTATTATGTTCAATCATACTCGTTTTCCCATGCATAGGCTGAAAAGAGCGAACGGTAATGCCTCCAAAAGCCTCGTTAATGCATTGCATTCCAAGACAAACCCCGAGAATAGGGATTTTTTTATAAAAAGTTTTTATGATGAGTGTCGATATGCCGGAATTTGCCGGATCCTTCGGGCCGGGGCTGACAAGAATATAATCCGGCTTCATTACTTCAATCTGCCTGATAGTGATCATATCATTTCTATGAACTTCTACAGAAAGATCATAGAGCATAAACATCTGCACAAGATTGAATGTAAAAGAATCATAATTGTCTATAACTAAAAGCTTTTTCAAAATAAGGTTCCTGATAATTTCAATATGGACAACAATGTTGAAATTATAACTTTATTTAAAGGACGGAATTCCCCTATCCAGTTGATAGAATCAAATTTAATATAATAGCTATCTGTTAAACATTATGATAGATATCAATTCATATATACTGAATCCAATAAATATTTTTTTAATTCTGCCGATATATATATTTATAAGTTCAAACAGCAAAATGTATTATATTGTTTTATGTGTCAACTCAATATATTATCAAATTTTAAATAAGTGAATAACTTATGGATATAATTATACCTGCTCATGCGAACAAGAATATGATATGTTTTTGGACACTCATGTAATTGCATTTACAATAATTATTGCTGTATTCTTCAAGAGATGATATACAACTGTTATTCAGTTTTTTATAAATAATCGAAAAGAGCCATAAAGCGTAAGGAATATCAAGTGATAAAATTCCATTGCAAAAAGAAGTATTGCCTGCCACTTATTTATATAGTGATTTCGATATTTTTTTTATTTTATTCGAATATAATATCGGCTTCTGATAAACTTCCAGGGTTTAAAAACAATACAGGCTATACAGGCTATAAAAATAAATCTAATATAGCTCCAAAAACCAGAGCCGTTGTAGCAATGGATGTATCAACAGGAAAGATACTTTACGCTAAAAATCCTGATCTTAAATGTTTTCCTGCAAGTACTACAAAATTAATGACCGCTATCGTATCTATTGAAAACGCTGATCTCAACAGAATCGTTATCGTTAGCAAAAACGCATCAAACGTATCTCCCCATAGAGCTGGTTTTAAAACAGGAGATAAGGTAACAGTTGAGAAACTTCTTTATGCAGCATTAATTGGCTCAGCTAATGATGCCGCTGTTGCGCTTGCCGAAGGGATCTCAGGATCTGTGCCGGAGTTTGTTGAACTTATGAATAAAAAAGCTGCCGAAATCGGAGCGAATAACACCAGATTTATAAATCCAAACGGTCTTCCCGGAACGGGGCAATATATAACAGCGTCAGATTTGTCAAAGATAATGCAATATGCGCTTAGGTATCCGATATTGAAAGAAATTATAGGCACACGATTTGCTGAAATTTCAACCCTTGGTGGAACACCCATATTTTTAAAAAATACAAATAAGTTATTATGGTCTGATGAAGAGATTATCGGAGGAAAGACAGGATACACACGAAGAGCAGGCCACTGTTTCGTAGGAGCTGCCGAACGGGAAAATGATAAAATTATAGTGGCTCTGCTTGGAAGCCCTAGCAGAAAGGACCTTTGGAAACAGTCAGAAACACTTATTGAAAAGGGATTTGAAGTAAAAGAAAACGGTGAGGAACCACTTGTTTATTGCACACAAACAAAATCCTTTTTAGAAAAATCATCTTTCGGTAATAGTGTTAAGCTAAAAAATAATAAGAAATACTCTGGAAAAAGATCTATATCGCGTAAATCTAAAAAACATAAAAGAGAACAGATGCTGGCAAAAAACAATTATATAAATAAAAATATTGCAAACGCAAAATATAATTCAGTAAAGATAATCAATAGTTCAGCATCAACAAAAGATGAAATCAAAATTTAAGATTGACCGGCTTTATACGAGCCAATCATTTGTGATTATGTTGCTTATAAAGAAATGCTCTTTGGCGTAAGGCGTTTCTTTTAACAAAAGCCCATAAATCAGCTAATTCGGCAGATGAAACTTTCATACCCTCTATGAGTATGGCATCAATTATTTTATTTTGCTTGGCAGCAATATTTAGCCAATGGCGGAGCGTACGGAATTCGATTCCCAATGATTCTGTAACGCGTCGCAAGGGCATGCCTTTGGCCAATAATTTAAGTGCTTTCAGAAAATTTTCTTCAGAAGATCTGAGATCATAAAAAATAGTACCTGTACTGTTGCAAAAGGATTTCCCACATTCTTTACAAAGAAATCTGCGGCCTCTGTTTCTTCCTTTTCTCTTGTACGTTCCATTTAAAACTATATTATTTTTACCATAAATACCACAAAAAGCGCATTTTGAATTCTGGCATGCCGGTTTATCTGAATTGCTATAATTATCTATCTTAGCGTTTATTTTCTTATTATATTGATTGGTTATCAATGGTATATTAAATGAAGTATATTTATCGACCGCTGAAGCACAGGAATCATCATCAACTGTTAATGCAGCAGAATCATCAACTATTAATGCATCACTAAGACACAATTTGCCAAGTGAGTATTTTTTGGACAATTTAAGAACCATATTTGATGTTTTAGGTTTAATGGCCGGCAACACTTCTACTTTTGTTCTGTTCAGATCATCCTTCTCTTTTTTTTCATACTCTTTAACCAGCCAATCCCATGGTCCATTAGGTCTCATCAGAACATCCAATTTAACTTCATATAGTTTATTAGAAATTTCAGAGTCCATATTGTTATAACATTCTACCACCTTCATTCCCATGTTACTCAAAAGCTTATTTTCTTCTTGCAAAGCTGAATAATTGGCAACAATATATCTTCCTTTTTGTTTTATTTCAGAAAGGCATCGTGCAGCATGTATAAGTTTATAATGAGATATATTTAAACTTGCCGTATAGGAAGAAAAATATAATAAGACCCCATCGTTGAGAGCAAAAACATTGCTGATTCTTTCGGGGGTTAGGTAATCCTCAAATGTTTTTTGCTTCTTGAGTTGGTTATAAAATTCCGTTTTTAATGGCAGCCAAATACTATGGCCAACATAATGTCCCCATGAGTCAAAGATTATTTGGTTCAGATCTGGAAGAATTACAGAAGCTTTTTCAACAACGTCTCTTCGTAAAGGCTTGGCTGTACAGTAAATATCACGATGACAGGCAAGCACCATGCTAATATGTTTGTCTGTAGATATGCGTTCACAATTTATTGTAGGATCAATACCCGTTTTTTCAGGATACCTGAATAAATCATGCTGCAAAGATTGTGCTTCTAATGATGAGTAAGCAAAGCGCCTTTTCTGCAAGGAATACCAGAGTGGCTGATCCGCATTAAGAGCTACACAAACCTGCATGGGTATACCAGTAACCTCGGAAAGATCATGTAGATTTTCTATTCGTGCTCGGCGCCGGTTTGCTTCCCAATTCCTTAGTTGCCTGACGCTTACCCCAATCAATCCGGATATCGTTTCCTGACTAAGTTTACGCCATTGCCGATAGTCTTTAATCAGAGATCCAAGTGACTCGTAGAGTTTGGCATCACTATAGGAAATCTTTGTTCCTCGTAAATAAGCCATGGATTATTTATACTCCATAAAAAACAGATTATAAAAGTTATACTAACTGACCAAGCCTACTTATCAAAAACTCTAAAATGCTCTAGTTATATTATTAACGACTTAACAGAATGGAAGCAGCAATGCGCTGATGTTTCACACTTTTCATTATGCTTAGAAGACGTTTTTTTGTCAAGAACTAAGAAGTGTCCCAATTTCTAAATTTTATTCAGATTACTATGTTTTTTTAACCAGTCATTGATCACAAATAAATATTATAGGGAGACACTCTCCTGCATTAATCAGCTCTTTTGTTGTTTCATGTCTTGCCTGACAGCAAAAAGTAGTTGATATGCCTCTCCAAAAGAGCTGTTTAATGTAGTAGAGGAAAATAATTAAAACAATGATAAAGGTGGAAGGAGAAAAGGAGAAAATGAAACGAATGAGAATTTTAAATTATTTGGGGTTGTCGTTATGTTCGCTGTTCATTCTGATCTTGTGTAGTGGTGAAGTTTTGGCTATGGATTTGCCCAAGGTGATAGACAAGACCAACTGTAGTCAATACAAAGACCTTCTCATTCCTGCTATGTACCGTGCGGTTGAAAAAGGTGACTATGTTGTTACACCGGGAAAATTAAACTTCAAATACAAACAAAATGACAGTTTTATTGAAGCTAGCGCAAAAAATGAAGGAAAATTCGATCTAACCGCTGAAGGCGATTTAATCAGTAAAAGCACTGGGAAATACCCGGAAAATGTTTACGGTTATCCTTTTCCCAAAATTGATATTAAAGATCCCAAGGCCGCGAGTAAGATCATATATAACTTCAATTTCCAGAGATATCGCCTTATGTGCACAAAAGATAAAATCCGTGTTATGTGGATAAACCCAAATGGAGAAGAACGCTACGTTGCAGGAATGGATCACCGCCTTTATATGAATGGCCGGCCGCCGGGCCAGGACATAAAAAATCCCGATAAGGTTCTCACTTATGAATTTCAAAGAGTTTTGGAACCTATGAGTACCAGGGGAACTAACACAATGTCCTATATTTATATGGACGAGAGAGATAATACCAATTATGCCTATGTTCCTGCCATCCGCAGAATGCGGCAAACCACCTCAACTGCAAGATCCGATCCTTATATGGGCTCTGATGCATGGATGGATACAAATTATATGTGGGGTGGAAAAGACCGTTCCATGAAATGGAAGTACGTGGGAGAAAAAACAATTCTTGCTTCTTTTACCAGTCCCAATATGCTGCCGGCGCAGGCATCGCCGGATGGAAAGATGCTCAGGGTATTTCCATTTAGCGGTCCTAGTATTCCATTCGGCTTTCAAAACCCAAACTGGAAGGGAGCAGCATGGGCGCCTCAGAATATTACCTATGTTCCAAGAAAGGTATGGGTTATAGAACAAATGCCTAAAGATCCTTATTATAACTGGGGGCTGCATATAAATTATATTGATCAGGAAACTTTTACCATATGGTACAAGGAAGTACATGAAAAATCCGGCGATTTTCGGACATGGATTACTTTTTTAGTGCATTACAGTGAAGACCCAAGCGGCAGAAACAATACTGGTGATCATGATACTCAGCTCTATATTGATGAAAAAGCCCGGCATGCTTCATCTACAAATCGATCATTTGACCCGGAATCATTCTTGTTTATACCTGCTTCAGAACTAAACGCCAGCTTTTATGGTGTAAATAATTTCTTGCTGTTGTCAAAATAAGACATATTCAAACAAACGCCACTAATAAATCGAGGGCATACAAGACCCGGATTTAGGTGAGGGCGAAAACAATCGAAGATTCCCGACTATTCACAGCCGGGAATTTTCGATCTATTTATCCGACAGGAAAGGCATCACCTATTGATATTATTTGCTAATTAAACCCATCTTTCGCATCTTACTTCTGAGTGTGCTGGGATTCACTTCTAGTAGTTCCGCCGCTCCTCCGGGTCCGTTGATTTTACCTCCGGTCTTTTTCAATGTATTTTTGATATGCCAGGATACCAGCTTATCAAGTCCCAATGGTACCTTATTATAATTATCAAAAACATCGACAGATGAGATCAATCTGTTTAAATCTGCCTGTGGGAAAACAATTTTTACTATCTCTTTCATATGCAGAGAGATTTTTTCTATTGCTGAAGTCCCATGATCCTGTTTTCCAATATCAAGCTGTTCCGTTTCAACTTTTTGTAAAAGAGAATCTTCAAAATTCATGGGACCCGAAATATTTTGTCCCTGATATTGAATTAAAATCCTTTCCACATGGTTTTCGAGTTCCCGTACGTTACCTGGCCAGTTATAGGCTTTTAGCTGATCAATCGCTCCGGAATCAACTTTTGGTGGAGGGGATATATTTTGTTCAATGGATTTTCGTTCAATAAAATAGTAAACCAGTTTCTGAATATCTTCTCTTCTTTCACGCAAGGGTGGAATTCTGATGGGTAAAACATTCAATCTGAACCAGAGATCTTCTCTGAATCGGTTTGTATTTACCATATTTTTCAGATCCCTGTTTGTGGCAGCAATAATTCTTACATCCACAGGTATCGGCATGGTACCTCCAACACGCTCTATTTGTTTATCCTGTAATACTCGCAGGAGTCTTATCTGTGCTTCCTGCGGTAACTCCCCGATTTCATCAAGTAGTATGGTGCCCTTGTGTGCCCGTTCAAACCTGCCGCGTTTTTGATAAAATGCTCCTGTAAAAGCACCTTTTTCATGCCCAAAAAGCTCACTGTCAATAAGGGTATCCGGAATTGCACCACAATTTACCTTGATAAAAGGCTGATTTTTACGAGGTGAAGAATAATGGATGGCGTTTGCAATTACTTCCTTGCCAACTCCGGTTTCGCCAAGCAGTAGAACAGGGATATTTATAGGAGAAACCTGTCTTACCACATCGAAAACCTGTTTCAGGCCTGCATCCTTGCCTATGATTTCGTCACCGGAAATGCGAAGCATTTCCTTATAAAGATAGCGGTTATCATCAGCAAGCATTTCTTTTAACTTTAGTACTTCCTGATGTTTTAGGGCGTTTGACATTGCAATGGCAAAAGGATCATGCAACATAGACAACAAGCGGGCATGTTCGCTTTCATATTGACCGGCCCCGATCAAATAAGTTACCAGAGCGAAAAATCTTTTATCCTGTATTTTAAGAGGCAGAGTCATGGTCGACATATCGGGCCTATCGATCAAAGAGATTACTTTCAGCATAGCCGGAAACATCTCGGGCTTGTTAATTATTATAACATCCTGAAGGCTTGCCCAATGGCTTTCAACCTCAGATCTGATCTCAGGAGGCAAATGAATAATCCGGTCCATTTTTTCTATCTTATAACGGCTGACATGAGCCAGAGTTTCTATAGCAGGCATACCAGGTTCGCCTATAACAAGATTCATACCGGTTAAAGGTATAAATTTTTCTAGATATTCCAGAGCCTTCCACATGGCTGTTTCGATATCCAGGCTTCCACAGATTCTCATTGTCGCCTGACGAAAAAATTCGTTTGCATCTATATCCATAGAGTCCTCTTTGCTAATAATGTGTCTGGAGAATGAAAATAAAGACAATAGCTATATATCACAATATTATTGCTTAATAAAACTATTGTTATCCTATTTAGATGATAAGAAAATAAATATATTCATAACAATATGATATTATAAATATTAATAATTTGGCATGATTTAAGCTAATACATCTGAAGCTACACAAATTTAGAATGAACACAAGATTCATAAGGATATATTAAATATATATAAATGTTCACAATTAAGAATGAAAGGATTTAGCAATGGAAGAGCAATTCAATTACTTGTTTACGCCTATTAAGATCGGACCAAAGACCGTAAAAAACAGGATATATTTTGGACCTCACGGATCAATGATGGCTGATAAAAATTATATCATGGATGACAGATATGTTGAATACTTAAGAACCAGGGCAAAAGGTGGCGCAGGACTGATTATAGCAGGAATGATGACTGTGATGCAAAACGCCAGAGATCTGGCGGGCATTCAGGAAATTCATGACAAAAGTGTTATACCTATGCTGAAAAAACTTGCCGAAGCCTTGCACAATGAAGGAGCTGTTGCACTGGTTCAGCTTTGTCATACCGGAAGAGAATCCGATCCGGAGTTAAGCCGTTTACCTGCCTGGTCTGCATCCGCTATTCCATCAGGAGCAATGTTTCGCGATGTTCCCAAGGAAATGGAAATAGAAGACATACAGGAAGTAGTCAAGGCTTTTAAAAGAGCGGCTGAGTTTGTAAAAGAAGCCGGTTTAGATGGAGTTGAAATTCATGGTGGTTCAGGCTATTTGCCTCAGCAGTTTATGTCGCCAATCACAAACATCAGGACAGATGAATATGGCGGAAGTTTTGAAAATCGACTTAAGTTTCCAATGGAATTAATTGATGCAATCCGTGATGCTTTGGGTAAAGATCTTGTTTTAGGAATGAGGCTTTCAGGCGATGACTTCATACCGGGCGGAAACGGGATTGATGAATATAAAGAAATTGCAAGAAAACTTGAGGCTACCGGAAAGATAGACTTTTTGCATGTAGGAGGTCCCTTCTATGAGGGAATATATGGCCTGGGCATGGGCATGCAGGTGCCTTTGGGCTTTTATACTCCTCATGCTGTGGGGTTCAAAGAAGTTGTGGATCTTCCTGTGTTAAATGATTTCAGGATCAATGATCCTGTTCAGGGTGATAAGATTCTGGCCAATGGCCAGGGTGATATGGTGGGTATGATTCGGGCCCTTATAGCAGATCCCGAACTTCCTAATAAAGCCAAAGATGGAAGACTGGAAGAAATCCGTTCCTGTATTGCCTGTGATCAGGGTTGTATAGGCCGTGCTTTTAAAGGAAAAGCACTAACATGCCTCCAGAATGCCGCAACCGGTCTGGAAAATGAGATCGGAACGCTTGAAACTATTACTGCTAAAAAGAAGATACTTGTTGTAGGCGGAGGTCCTGCAGGAATGGAGACTGCCCGTGTGGCGAAGCTAAGAGGCCATGATGTGGTTCTTTATGAAAAGGAGAATGAACTGGGCGGTCAGGTTAATATAGCAGTAAAATCGCCAAGCAGGGCTGAGTTTGGAGGAATTACCAGGTATCTTGTTAAACAGATGGAAATATTGGGAGTCAAGGTTAATCTTGGAGTTACTGCAACACCTGAGATGGTGGCTAAAGAAAATCCTGATGTAGTAGTTATTGCTACCGGTTCAAAGCCTTATAAACCGTCCATTCCTGGTGTGGACCAGGAGAATGTGGTCAATGTATGGGAAGTATTGCAGGATAAGGTTAAGATCGGTGAAAATGTTGTGGTGGTGGATGGCGGTGAGGGGCACTGGCAATGCTGCAGTACTGCTGAATATCTGCTTGAAAGAGGCAAGAAAGTTGAAATAATAACTCCTTTATTGTTTGTAGGCATGGAGCTTGCTGCTACAGCGGACTTAATGCCTTTTTATGTGCGGGTAAGATCAAAAGGGATGAAATTCACGCCTAACGTTTATTTGACACAGATTTCTGGAAATACACTAACGGTTCTTGATGTGTATGCCGGAAGTATGGAAACTATAGAAGGTGTAGATACTATAGTACTTGCAGCCGGAAACCGGTCAGATGATAAGCTGTATAAGGAATTAAAAGGAAAAGTAAAAGAGCTTCACAGAATAGGAGATTGCGTATCTCCCAGAAGAGCGCTTGAAGCTATTTATGAAGGATACAATCTGGGAAGAATATTATAGCATTATATTTTGTTTAGGAGAAAGGTTATGAAAGAAGATATTTATTCGGCACTATGTGAACACATGAACAAATCACTGGTGGCTGCTCCAAAAACTGATGAATTTATAGAAATCTTACGCATCAGATTCACTCAAAAAGAAGCACAGACGGCATTATTACTACCGCTTCTTCCGCAGGAACTATCTATGATTGCAGAATCTGCAGGTAAAAAGGTGGAAGAAATCAGGCCTATGCTTGAACAAATGGCCGACAAAGGCCTGGTATATAAAATGACTGTCCTTCAGGAAGGAAAGTCTCTTGAATTTTATCATCTTTTTGGTACCATTATGGGTATATGGGAAACTTCTTTTGCAAAAGGAGAGAAAACTCCTCAAACGGAACAATTGGCGAGCCTCTGGCGGCAATATTATGATGCCGGCTGGGGAAAGGAGATGCACCGTACAAAGACTCCTGTTGCCAGAATTATCCCGGTAGAAAAATCAATTGAAACGCAACGCGAAGTTGTTCCCTATGAGAGAGCTTCTGAACTTATGAAAGACGAGGATTACTTTGCAGTAATTCATTGCCCTTGCAGATCAGCAGCACATTTGACCGGTAAAGGCTGCGGCAAACCCACGGAAGTTTGTCTTCACTGGGGAGACATGGCAAAGTATTTTGTTGAAAGAGGTTTCGGCAGAAAACTTAATAAACAGGAAGCATTTGATATTCTGGATATAACTGAAAAGGCAGGACTTGTCCACCTTACTATCAATACCCAGGAGGGTTGCTTTGCTATCTGTAGTTGCTGTTCTTGCTGCTGTAATGTATTAAGGGCAATCACCGAACTAGCCAAGCCAGGTGCTGTGGCAAATTCCATGTATCTGCCTGTAGTTGATTCCGAAAAATGCAGCGCATGCAGTGTTTGTGAAGAACGCTGTCATGTTGATGCCATTAAAGTAATTGATGATGTTGCAAAAGTTGAAAAAGACAAATGCATTGGCTGTGGCCTTTGTGCAACAGCATGTCCCGATGAAGCAATACTGCTTGAAAAAAGAGAAGATTACACGGGGCCGTTTGCAACTATTGAAAAAATGGCTGAGGCCATTATAATGGAAAGAATGCAATAAACGGAGTTTTAAATTATGCATGAGCTTCCCGTAATAAAAAGTATACTCGATATTTGCTTAAAGCATGCTACAATAAACAGCGCAAATAAAATCTTAACCATTGAATTGAAAGTCGGTGAGATGAGTGATCTTGAACCGGAATGGATGCAGCGTTATTTTGATTTTGTCAGTAAAGGCAGCATTGCTGAAGGCGCTAAACTTGTAATAGAAAAAACTCCTGTTTTGTTTCAGTGTGACGCATGTTCCCATCAGTTTAAGATCGATATCAAAAATTTAAAAGCTGCAAAATGCCCTGAATGCGGTACAGACAAATGCACGCTTATATCAGGCAGTGAATACTATATCAGCAACATTGGAGTAATATAATGGAAAATATCAGGCTTATTGAAGTTAAAGAAGGAATTTTATCCGAAAACGGGAAGCTGGCTGATGAATTAAGAAAACAACTTGCCAAAGAAAAGACATTCCTTCTCAATCTTATGGCATCACCCGGCTCCGGAAAGACCAGTCTTATTTTAAAGACAATTGATGCTTTAAAAGATGACTTGCGTATTGCAGTAATAGAAGCTGATATTGATTCTATCGTAGATTCGGAAAAGGTGGCGGCTGTTGGCATTCCGGCTGTTCAGCTGAGAACGGGCGGGTTTTGCCATCTGGATGCTTCCATGGTCAAAAAGGGCCTTGATACAATGGATCTGAACGCCTTTGACCTTATATTTATAGAAAATGTGGGTAATCTGGTATGTCCTGCTGAATTTGATACAGGCGCTGTAAAAAATGCCATGATCTTGAGCGTGCCGGAAGGCGATGACAAGCCGCTTAAATACCCTCTTATGTTCACCGTTTGTGATGTACTGATTGTTAATAAGATGGATTTTCTGGAATTGACCGATTTTGATATGCAAAAGCTAAGAGAAAGGGTGATGATTTTAAATCCTGAAATCAGGATTATTGAAGTGTCCTGCAGGACAGGCCATGGCATAGATATATGGGCTGACTGGCTGAGAAATGAGGTTAAAGCCTTTATAGGTGGCCCTGCCTAAAAGCTTTTAAAAGTACGTCAAGGCTTAAGACAGAATTTCTTTATATTCTTTCATAGTTCTACCGACCCACTACGAAATATATCAGGTTTTTGAACTGTAATAACTGGCATAACAAACACTGCTTTATGCAGAGATCCGGAATATCGGCAAGACCCAAAACATAAAGGAGAAGGTAACATGACTGAAGACTACGGAGTTCATTTAACATCAGAAGAAGAAACCAGGGTAGATGAGATATGTAAAAAAATCAGGAAACGAGTTGCAAGTGAACAAATAACACCTCGTGAGCGCTTTGAGGCTGTTTACCGTGGAGAAACTCCTGACAGAATTCCGATTCAGGTATGCGCGATAGGTCTGCATGCAGCATCGAACTACGGCGTTACTACCTCCGATTTATACAGTGATCCAAAAATTGCACTTTTCGCCTATCTTACACATCTTGAGCGATTTGGCTATGACACGCTTTCCGCCTTCAGATTCAGCGCCGGAGAAAAAGAATTCGGAGCAAAGATGGTTTACAGTGATCATGGGGTCCCTTTTGTTAATGAAAGCATACTTGATACAGCAGCGGATCTTGGTAAAGTAAAGATACCGGATGTACGCAAGGACGGCACCCTGCCATGGCAGCTTTGGATGCTTGGAATTCTCAAAAAAAAGCTTGGCGATATTATGCCTATCTTTGGTTTTATGCCTATTCCCGGTGCAATAGGTCCCGTTATTATGCCTATGGACAAGCAATTTTTAGCCCTTCGTAAAGATCCGGTACTTGCTCACTGCGTAGCCGCTCTGGTTATGAAGTTTACAATTGATTACGGTACAGCGATGTTTGAAGCAGGGGCGGATATGATCTATATTGTAGGAGTTGATGACCAGGTTTCTTATGCCATGCATAGGCAATTTGAGTTTCCTTATGTGTGCGGGCTGGTTAAATCATTGCCCTGTCCGTGTTTTATCATAGGAGCAGGTGACTGGTCACATGTTCTGGAATCATACGCCGAAGCCGGAGTCCAGGGTTTTTTCCTTCACAGCGGACAACCGACACCTCTGGAAAAAGCCAAAGAAGTTGCGATGAGTCATAAACTGACATTACGCTACGGCATAAGCAATAACTTGCTGGTGCATGGGCCAGTAGATAAAATTCGCAATGAGGTAAAAAGGCTTATACAACAAGGATGGCCGGGCGGGCGTTTTGTATTGGCTACAGATGGTTTGGATATAAATACGCCTGCTGAGCATTTGGATGTTTTCGTTGAAGCAGCCAAAGAGTATGGAAAATTTCCCTTGAAAATATAACGGATATTATTTGGGGGCTGCACAGATATTATGGCACTCGAATATTATCTATTATCAGACCAGCTCCAAAGAGCCGCACGTCGGCGAAGAGAATTTCTTTTGACAAAAGACCATAATATATCAAGTTCAGCCTGCGAAATTTCGGGATCTTTCTTAAGAATGGCATCGATTTTATCGCACTGTCCGGCGGCAACACCAAGCCAGCGACGGATAGTATTGAAAGTTATCCCTAAAGAGTCCGCTGCTTTTTGCAAAGGCATTCCTTTAAGCAATAGTTTAAGGGCCTTTAGAATTTTATCTTCTGAAGATCTGAGATCATAAAAGATAGTTCCGGTTCTGTTGCAAAATGATTTGCCACATGATTTACAGATAAACCGGCGGCCAGGGGTACCGTCTTTTGTCTTGTAAGTCCCGTTTGATACTATATTACCTTGTTGCGTTTTACCATAAAGTTTGCATTTTAAATTTGTACAAGCTTGCCTTATTGGTTTGATGCATTTCATGTTTTTGTTTTGGTCATAAGATAAATTCTCATCAACTACAGGAGATGTTTCATCAACGTCTATGAAAGAACTATATTTCAGCACCCTCCCCTCTTTCCCATCAAATATCTCAGATAGTCTTCCCCGAGACTTTGTGAGTTCCATATGAATATCCAAATTTTGTTCATAGATAACTGAACTGCTTTCATCGTATTTATATGTATAATCTCTTACAAACCTCATACCCATATTATTCTGGATTTTTATTGCTTCTTTCGTAGCCGTATGAGTGGCGAGAAGAAATCTTTCTTTTTGTTTTATCTCAGAAAGATTTTGAGTACTGTCTGAAACAAGGCGGCGCGCAACGCTAACAGAAGCTGAATATACGGAATAATAGAATAAAACCCCCTCATCCATACTTATAATATCATTAATATTTTTTGAAGTCAGATAATTATCTATGCTCTTTGATTTTATAATATAGTTATATATATCGGTTTTTATGGGCAAACATACTTGATGCCCTACATAATGACTCCAACAGTCAAAGGCGATGTTATTAAGACTGGGAAGAAGCAAGGTAGCTTTTTTAATCACATCTCTTGGCAAAGGTCTATCGGTACCGTAAATGTCACGATGACATGAAAGAATCATATCAATTTGCCTGTCTGTTGTAATCGGTATATATTTTATAAGAAAATCGTCTGCGGATTTTCCGTTATATCTGAATAATTCACGTGACGAAAATTGATCTTCCTCAATCAAGGAATACTTGAACAACCTTTTATCTAAAGAATACCAGACAGGCTGGTCAGCGTTAAGTGAAATTAATGCCTGCATAGGGATTCCGGTAAATTCGGAAAGATCGTGGAGATTTTCAATTCTGGCACGACGGCGATCAGTTTCCCAGTTTTGCAATTCACGAACGCTTATTTGGATTGATTCGGAGAGTTTTTGCTGACTCATCTTCCGCCATTGCCGGTATTCTTTAATAATATGACCAAGAGAATAATAAAGTTTGGCATTATCAGACGAAATCTTTGTTCCTTGTATTAAAGTCATAGATTATATATTCTTCTTTTATATAAAAATTTATAAAAAATACATGATCAAATCTGATTCAATAGACGACAGTTTTAGGTTTAATAGATCGGAAACAATTAATTTCATATCATATATCTTTCCATTTAATTAATATGGATTTTTTTGTCAATAACCATGAATTTATTTTACACAATATGTGATACTTGTTTAATCTTGACATAAGGCACTGATATTATAATTATTTTAACCTTTTTAATAGGAACTTAATATAACAATCACCTATCACCAAAGGGAGAATAACGAATGACAGGTTCCAAGCCAGAAAGCCAGGACCACGAAGAACGATTGCTGATAGATGGTCGCCTCACAGCCGCTAAATCCGGCGCAACTTTTAATAACATTAATCCTGCTACAGAAGAAGTCATGGGCGTGGTGGCCGATGCGTCCGCAGAGGACATGGACCGTGCTATCGCTGCAGCAAGAAAGGCGTTCGACAAAACCGACTGGGCGACCAATCACGCATTTCGCAAGAAATGTTTAGAGCAGCTTCACACGGCAATCAATGAGGAAAAGGAGCTTTTGAGGGCAGAACTTGTTGCTGAAGTAGGTGCCCCGATTACGCTGACATATGGTCCGCAGCTTGATTGGCCATTATCCGACGGATTGTTATGGCCTGCACAGCAGATTGAAACCTATCCGTGGAACCGCAGGATTTCCGATCAGACATTAGGCGGTGGAAAACCGACCTGCCGCTGGGTCTGGAAAGAGCCTATCGGTGTTATAGCAGCAGTAATCCCGTGGAATTTTCCCTTCGAAATTACTATCAACAAAATCGGTCCAGCGCTCGCCACCGGAAATACCATGATTATCAAAGCAGCAACCCAGACACCATGGAATGCGACGAGGATCGGCCGTTTAATAGCTGAGAAAACAGAAATCCCACCGGGAGTTGTTAACGTTGTGACCACGCAGGACCACAAAGTGTCAAATATGCTTTTCACTGATTCGCGGGTTGATATGGTGTCCTTCACGGGTTCTACTGCGACCGGCAGGCTGCTGCTTGAAGCAGCCGCACCAACTTTCAAACGTACTCTGCTGGAGCTTGGAGGCAAGAGCGCAAACATCTTGCTCGATGACTGCATGTTCGAAAAAATTCTGCCGATGAGTGCCGCCGTATCCTGCATGCACGCAGGACAAGGTTGTGCTCTGCCGACCCGGCTTCTTTTGCCCAGATCACGCTATGAAACGGGTGTAGCGATCTTAAACGATGCCTGGAAATATGTTTCATGCGGTGATCCTAACGATATCAACACAATTGCCGGGCCGCTTGTAACTGCTATGCAGCGTGATCGTGTCCTTGATTTTATTGAGAAGGGTAAGGCAGAAGGTGCAAGATTGCTGAAAGGCGGCGGCAGGCCTAAACACCTTTCGCGCGGCTGGTACGTTGAACCGACCCTGTTTGTGGATGTTGATAACATGTCAACGATCGCTCAGGAGGAAATATTCGGACCGGTTCTTTCCGTGATTCCTTTTGATGACGACGATGATGCTATCCGTATAGCAAACCAGAACAAGTATGGCCTCTCAGGAATGGTCTGGTCGGCATCTACGGAGCGTGCCTTAAACGTTGCGCGTAAAATACGCACCGGCTCGTTTATGATCAACGGCGGCAACTTCTATGGCGCGGAAGCTCCTTATGGCGGTTACCGGCAAAGCGGCAACGGCCGGCAGTGCGGGATCGAGGGATTTGAACAGCATCTTGAAACCAAAGTTGTCGGAAGCGAATTTCCGCTAACCGGGCTGTAATCAACGAACTTAACCAATAAAATAAAGGAGAAAATAATGGATGATCTTTGGGGTTATCGCGGAAATACAGTCGTAATCGATGGTGCGGCCTCCGGAATGGGACTTGCAGCAACAAAGCTGCTGCTCGATTTAGGTGCGGACATTTACGCCCTCGATCTCAATGAACCACCTGTGCCCGTCAAGAAATACATAAAAACCGATCTTGGTGACAAGGCATCGATCGATGCAGCTGTGGAGCAACTTCCCCGGCAAGTACGGGCACTGTTCTGTTGCGCCGGTTTACCCGGACCTCCTTTTTCCGATACGGACGTTGTAACGGTCAACTTCGTTGGGCACCGTCACCTGATTGAAAAACTTGTGCCACGGATGACACCGCAGGAAGGCGCAATTGCCATCATTTCGTCTCTGGCAGGAGCTATGTGGCGATTTCACGGACTCTTTTTTCAGGAACTTCTTGATACCAAAGGTTTTGATGAAGGAAAGTCGTGGGTGCTGGCAAACACAGCAAAGATGAAAACCGGACAGGGTGGATATGGGTTTTCCAAAGAATGCCTCTGTGCTTATTCACGGCATAAAGCGATCGAGTTGGCTCAGAAAGGGCTTCGTATCAACGTCCTTAGTCCGGCTGCAACCGAAACCCCCATGTTCAAATACTTTAGGGATCAGTTTGGGGATGCGCTTGACCAATGGAAGGTTGGCCGGTTTGCCACACCGGAAGACATGGGCCATCCTCTGGTATTTCTTAATAGCTCAATGGCTGGCTACATCAGCGGCCAGGAACTCCTGATCGACAACGGGCTTTCCGCGATTATGGAGTTCGCACCAATAGCACAGGCATAGACCTGAATTTAAAAAGGCGGGATAATTATATTGCGAGCAGCGAAAAATGCGTATCATTTTTCGTTGCTCGCTTTTTATGTTTTATTCTTCGCTTGCAAGTTGCTGGCTGAGGTTATGGCAGGCTAAGGCAGCTGTTCTGAAAAAGCGCCGGGATTTTGGCATAATTATTTGATTTAGGTCATTTTATATGTTACGGATAATTCAGTCGGATTATAGATAATACTAGTTACCATTTTCACTCCGACTTACCACAGATCTATGTCTCTGCTTCGTTTCTTAATGCTGCGTATTACAGATAAAGATATCAGGAAGAGGTGATGCAATGTCCAAAAAGAAAAACGGCAGGATTACAATAGCTCCCGATCTTTGTACCGGTTGCCTCAGATGTGCTCTGGCCTGTTCCTTCTTCACTTCTCCGGAAAAAACTTTTAATCTTTCCAATTCCAGAATCACTGTTTTACCGGGATATGATCTCAGGCAATTTGAGATTGCATTTAAAGATGCGTGCGATCAATGCGGCATATGTGTTCAATACTGTGAATTTGGTGCTCTGAATCGTAAAAAGAATACTGATAAAATTATTGAAGAAAAACACGAAACAGGAGTTGCCGATGAATAAAATAAACGGCTATGCGGGCATGATCCTTAAGATAGATCTGACAACGGAAAGCATCAGCAAAATACCGCTTACGGAAGAATTGATTACTAAGTTTCTTGGAGGTGCCGGAATCAATGCACGTCTGGCTTATGACTATATTGAACCTGATGCTAAGCCATTATCACCTCAAAATGCGCTTATTTTAGGCGCAGGCCCTCTTGTCGGAACGCTTACTCCCGGAGCCGGCAAAACCAACATTACAGCCAAATCGCCATCTTCCCGTTTTATCGGTTCTTCCGGTAGCGGACATATGGGAATGTTGAAGTTTGCCGGTTACGATCACGTCATGATTACCGGCAAGGCCGACAGGCCGGTGTATTTAAAGATAGGTGACGAAGTTGAAATTAAAGATGCCCGCCATATTTGGGGTAAAGATACCTGGGAGACAACCGATGCCGTCTGGCATGATCTGGGAAGACAATATGCGGTTCTTGGTATCGGTCCGGCCGGAGAGAATCTCGTAAGAGATGCGAGTATAATTGCCAATAAATATTCTGCCTTTGCAAGAACAGGGATGGGAGCGGTGATGGGTTCAAAGAACCTCAAGGCTATCGCCGTATTTGGCAGCAAAGGCATCTCTGTTGCAGATCCGAAGAAATTTATCAAAATAGTAAATAAATTATGTCGTGAAATTCCAAAATTACAGGATGATAATTTCCGAAAATACGGTAAAGGTCTGGCTCATCTTGAGGGTGTGATCAAGACAGGCGGTCTTGCCTACAAGAATTTTCGCAATACTGCCGGGCCGGAGTTACTTAAAGTATTTGATATCGACAAACTGCTGGGAGCAATCGAGCGTAGCAGGCGAAGCTGTTTTTCATGCCCTGTGGGTTGCAAACATTATATGCTTGGGAAAGAAGGCGGAGAACTTGCCGGTCTTGCATTACCCATATCTTGTGGACTAAATCCCATAATTACAGCTATAAACTGCGGAATTACCGGCTGGCCTGAAGTACTGAAGTTTGCAGAAATGAGTAATCGTTTAGGTATGGATCAGATCTCGATTTCCGGCATTGTTGCTATGGCTATCGAACTTTATGAGAAGGAAATTATAACTAAAGCTGATACGGATGGATTGAAACTTGAATGGAATTCTGAAACTTTTTTCAGGCTGGTGCATGATATTGCATACCGTAAAGGCATTGGAAATATTCTGGCAAACGGCCTGAAAGAAGCATCTCAACAAATCGGCAAAGGAGCGGAATACTATGCCATACATTTTAAAGGTATAGGCGGCATAGAGTCACGCATCTTTTTATCGGCCTTTCTTCTTGGGGCACTTACCAATGCCACCGGCCATTTCTCAAATATAATGTTTTTCAGAACAACAGGGGATGAACTGGTAAGATATTGCAAAAAGATCGGAATGACGGAAAAAGAGATTGAGAGTGTTTCATCGGGTCCTGATGGTTATAACGTTCCGCGCATGACTAAATGGGCGGACGACCATAGCTTTGTGCTGGAATGTTTGGGCATTTGCATGCACTATATATATCAGGAGTTTGATATCAGCCTGTGGGCCGACCTTTATTCCGCTGCTACTGGAATTGATATGGATGCTCAGGGACTTTTTCAAGCCGCTGCACGGGGCCGTGACATGAGAAAAGCCTTTAACATGAGGGAAGGCGCAACCCGAAAAGATGATGGTGTTCCGAAAAGGTTTCTTAGTGAGCCTGTTCAGTTTGGAGGCAAAATGTATCCGCCGATAAACAGTTCAAACCTTGATGCTTTGTTAACTGAATATTATGAGGAGCGGGGCTGGGATTCCAACAAGGGAACCCTCAGCACTGAAAGACTCGAAGAGCTTACGCTTCCTTGATTATCTTGCGATTATGAAAAGTAAACCGGACTCTAAAGAGTCGATCTTGAACCCTTGAAAGGAGCAAAAAATGGCAACAAAGGAAGAAAAGGAGAATACAGGAGTATCCCGCAGGGAGTTTTTGAAAAATGCAAAACTTCTTGCAGGCAGTGTGGCAGGCGGCATGGCCATAGCCAATCTGGCTGCTGCGGGCACACCTGGCGATGAAAACAAGGCAAAGGAAATACAGATTCAGGGATCGACTGTAAAAGTACCTGAGCCGGTTTACGAAGTTTATAATACTGATATACTTGTACTTGGCGGTGGGTTCATCGCTGTATCAGCCGCATTGGAGGCATTCGGTCAGGGCGCTAATCTGATGATGGTGGACAAGGGGCCTTTCGGATACAGCGGTGGTTTCGGCATGAATTGGGATAATTACATTACAAGCATTACAGACGGTGAGATGGCTTATAAGTTTAACTTCTGGTATTCGGAAGGTTTGTGTAATCAGAAGGCGCTTAAAGCGGTTTTTACTCATATGCCGAATCACCGGATAATGGTTGATATAGCAAATCGCGGCTCTTCTGCATTTGCAAGAACCAAAACCGGGGATTTATTTAAAATACCAATGCCGGGTCAGGAAATGGTAGAACATGGATTCAGCAGGCATGAATCAGATGAGGTTAAAAGACAAGGAATAAACGTAGTTGACAGAACAATGATCACCAACCTGTTTATGCAGGATGGACGTTGCATAGGCGCAATGGGCATACATTTACCTACAGGAGCATTTCGGGTTTTCAGAGCCAAAGCCACAATTTTAGCCACAGGTCCTTGCACCTGGCACTATGGCTGGATTTCTGTAAGTCCTATTTCTCTTGGAAGCCCTGATAATACAGGAGATCTGGATGCTGTTGCCTTAAGAAACGGCGCAAGAATTACAGGCTGTGAGTTTTTTGCAAACGATCTGATAAGTATATATCCTGAAGGTCTTGCTGCAAGTTATAACGGAGGTATCGGCGCAGATGATATTAATTATGCATACATATGCGATAAAAATGGCGACTTCTGGATGAAGGATATCCCCAAATCGGAAATGAACAGAGGGCTGTTTGCACGGGAAGTTGCAAAAAAAATCCTTGATGGCAAAGGAAGTCCCAATGGAGGTGTTTATGTCGACTGCCGCTCAGATGCAATACTTGATGGCTTAAGAGATACTTACAAACGCAATGTTAAGCCTTATAAGGACTTATTCGGCATCGACGTTCAAAAGGATATGCTGGAAGTAGCGGTTGAATGGTATGAATCCAATGCCCATCCTATAATTGATGAAAATCTTGCAACCGATATCCCAGGTCTTTACTGTCCTGCAGGAGGTGGCCTGAGAGGCGCAAAAAGCGGAGGAATTTCTTTAAATATGAGCGCAGCCTCACTTGCAGCTATTAATGCTGTTAAGTTTACCGAAAAGAACAAGATAAACAAAATAAGCTGGCAGCCTGTATACGATGAATTTACCCGGCTCTACGAAATTCTCGGCAGGAAAGTAAAAAATCCGATTCGTCCTCATACGGTAAGACACTCCATACAAAAAGCTTCTTATAAGGCTTTGGGACCGATACGGAATGCAGCCGGCCTTGAATCATCAATAAAGGAATTGGTCCGGATAAGAAGAGAAGACCTTCCCAGAATGGTTGTTTCCACCAAGACTAAAGTTTTTAATACCGAATGGAAAGAAGCCATTGAAAACTATAACATGATAGATCTTGTAGAATCTATGTGCAGAGCGGCCCTGATGAGAACGGAAACCAGAGGTCAGCATTACAGATCGGACTTTGACAAAAGGGATAATGAAAACTGGTTATGTAATATTACGGTAAAACTGGTAAATGGAAAGATGCAGCTTGAGAAGGATCCTATAGTATGTCTGGATTACACTCCTGACCAGGTGAAAAAACTTATTGATAATAAATTCAGAGCATAAAGGAGAATATTGATGAACGTAAAGATACAAAAATACGACCCCTCAACCGATGCCGGTCCTTACTACAAAACTTATAATATTCCATGGAAGAAAAATATCACAATCCTTGAAGTACTCGTATATATCCATGAAAACCATGAAGCAATTGCCTTCGACTATTCATGCAGGGGCAGGGTATGCGGGCGCTGCTCCATGATGCTTGACGGCGAGCCGGTTATGGCATGCTATACACCGGTAGGAAAAGACCGTGATATTGTTCTTGAACCGCTGAGGGGCTTTCCGGTAATCCGGGATTTTATAGTGGACAAGAGCAAAACAAGAGACAGGATAGCAAAAATAGAAGCAAGAGTACGATCGAAACTTCTTGTACAAAGCGATATAACTGCTAAAATGGATCCGGATCTTGCCAAAAAAATAGGAAACCTTGAATGGTGTTGCAGATGTTTAAGCTGTATTGCCGCTTGCCCGGTTATTAATGAAGATAAAGATCAGGAAAAATTTATCGGGCCGGCAGGCATTATTGCCATCGGATTACGTTATTACGACCCGTTTGATGAAGGAGACAGGGTGGTTGAAGCTGTTCAGAATGGTCTCTACGAGTGCATTATGTGCGGAAAATGCAATGAAGTTTGCCCTGCAGCCGAAATCGATCATTTAGGAGTCTATTCCGAATTGCGGGAAGAAGCAAAAAAGAAAGGATTGGAACCTTAAAATTACATCAATGGTTTAGGAAGAATAAGCTCCGATCCGGTGTAATGGTTAAACTGCTCCCTTAACAGGACAAACCAAGTTTAAGGCAATCCAAACAGGGTTAGTGTTAATTTGAGAGTTTAAAGGAGATCTCTATGTCAAAAGGATTTAAGATTGCCATAAATATGGGCGGTGGAGATGCACCGGGCCTCAATGCCGTTTTAGAGGCTGTGGTTCGTTCGGCCGCCAACCGGAACTGGGAAGTATACGGAATCAAGAACAGTTATGAAGGACTTATTGACACAAATGAAATCATATCCTTAACGCCTGAAAAGGTGTGGCATATTTCAAGCATCGGCGGAGCTTTTTTGGGAACCACAAACAAAGCTAATCCTTTTAACATGCCTGTTGCCAATGCAGCAGGAGAAATCGAATACAGAGATGTATCCGATAAGGTAGTAGAAAATTTCAAACGCCTGCGGCTGGACTGTCTTATAGCCGTAGGCGGAGATGGAAGCCTTGAGATTGCATATGACCTTTTTAAAAAAGGAATTCCTGTAATCGGTGTGCCAAAGACAATAGACAATGATCTGGTATCTACTAATATAACTTTTGGTTTCGATACAGCCGTAAGCATTGCCACTGAAGCCATTGATCGTCTTCATTCAACCGCCAAATCCCACGACCGTATTATGGTGGTTGAGGTTATGGGAAGAAACGCAGGCTGGATTGCTTTAAACAGCGGTATTTCCGGCTCGGCCGATGTTATCCTGATACCTGAAATTCCATTTGACATTGACAAGATATGTGATCACATTATGGATCGTGAGCTGCATGGGCAACGTTATGCCATAGTAGTAGTGGCCGAAGGTGCTGCTCCGGCAGGAGGTAAAACCCTTAACAAAGGAAAAGGAGAAGCCGGGCGGCAGGATGTCATACTAGGCGGCATAGCTGAATATGTTGCAAGAGAAATAGCAATAAAAACATCCAAAGATAGTCGCTTTATGGTGCTTGGACATCTTCAGAGAGGAGGGTCGCCTACTACGTTTGACCGGCTTCTGGCACTTCGCTTTGGCGCTGCTGCGCTAAGACTTGTAAAAGAGAAAAAATTCGGAACAATGGTAGCCTTGGAATCACCTAACATCAAGGCCATCCCACTTGAGGAAATCATCGGTAAAATAAAACGGGTTCCGCTTGATGGCGATACCATCTGTACGGCCAGAGAGATAGGAATCTGTTTTGGAGACTGATTGTATTAAAAAAATTATGAGCTTGCTGAACATAAATATCTTGCTGCAAGAAGTTTCTGTTAAGAGCATTTCCGGTAAATATGGCAGCAGATAAATATCGTCCTGATGAGCAGACCGCTCTTAAGATTATCTTCCGTTCACTTAAACATAAAAATTATCGCCTGTTTTTTATAGGACAAAGCATCTCACTTATCGGCACATGGATACAACGAATAGCAATATCCTGGTTGGTATATAAACTTACAAATTCAGTATTCCTGTTGGGTGTGGTCGGCTTTGCCGACCAGATCCCCACTTTTTTATTATCCCCTCTTGCCGGAGTTCTTACTGACAGGTTGAATCGCTATCATATTATGATAGTCACTCAAATTCTGGCAGCCATACAGGCCTTGATTCTGGCCTGTATTTATTTCTATGGAATAATTGATATATGGCACATCATTTTATTAAGTGTATTTCTTGGATCCATAAATGCTTTTGATATACCGGCCAGACATTCACTATTAGTTGAAATGATAGAGAAAAAAGAAGATCTTGGAAATGCAATCGCCTTAAATTCTTCCATGTTTAACTCAGCACGGCTGTTGGGCCCCTCAATCGCCGGAATATTGATTGCCACTACAGGCGAAGGAACTTGTTTTCTCATAAACAGCGTAAGCTATATTGTAGTTATTGCATCAATATTGAGAATGAAAATTGTTCCAAGGATAATAATCAAGAAAAACACGCACGTTTTAACGGAAATAAAAGAAGGCTTTTCTTATACGTTTGGTTTTAGACCGATAAAATACGTTATACTTCTGTTTGGCCTGGTAGGTTTAATGGGAATGCCTTATTCGGTGCTTCTGCCCGTTTTTGCTAAAGAAATACTTAAAGGTGGCTCTCATACATATGGCTTTTTGATGGGAGCTTCGGGTTTGGGCGCTTTGATCGGAGCGCTTTATCTCGCATCCAAAAATAGTATTCGGGGACTTTTGAAAATAGTTTCATGGTCGTCAGGCATATTCGGGGTTGGGCTGATTATTTTTTCTTTATCCCGTTATTTTTTACTTTCCATGGTATTAATGGTATTAATCGGTTTTGGAATGATGCTTCAACTGGCATCAAGCAACACGCTCTTACAAACTATTGTTGATGATGATAAACGTGGCCGCGTTCTTAGCATCTATATAATGACACTTATGGGATCAGCGACTTTCGGAAGCCTTTTAGCAGGTGGTATGGCAAAATTTTTAGGCGTGCCGCTTACTTTGGCTATAGGTGGAATATCATGTATTTCAGGCGCTGTAATCTTCGCAAGAAAACTTCCAGAGCTGCAAAAAGATGGTTTAATCTATACCAGCAAGATCGGGAGAGAGGTCAGGTGACAGGGATCAAGTGTCAGGTATCTGGGGTCGGGGATCAGGATAGCTGATTAAATCGTGAGTTGGTAAGGATAAAAGGCAGAAGGTGCAAGTAAAAGGTGGGTTATGAGTTCATAGGATGGTGCTGGAATTTCTGTTGTCGACAAACTGATTTTTCCTGTAAAAATTATCCTTGACATCTATATGAAAGTGTGAAAATTTTCCTCAAAATTTAAGAGAAGAATCTCTTAGCTTTAAAAGTTTGACCAAAAAATTAGAATATTTATAACGCCATGAAGGTGTAAAGGCTGGAATCCAGCTTTCTTCATGGCGTTTTTTTTTATTATGATGGTCTTGCTCTTCGCATAGTCGGGAGGAACAACGGGAAGACAGCCTGAAGAATTTATAAAAGAAATATGAAGAATGGAAGTTCATTCTGAAGTCAAATTAGGAGTTATTATGTGTATAGGACATAAATATGTTTTTTTGGCATGGGTATTATTAATACTGTTGTTCCCGCTTGTGTCTGTTGCTGAAGAAACAAAAGATGAACAAAATACTGATCGGAAGCAGCAAATAGAGGAAAAGAATAATACTGAGAAAAAAACTTTCTATTTAAACGAAATTTTAGTTATCGGAGAAGCACTCGTTACTCCGACAAAACAAACCAACGAAACCGTTTATACCGGTAGAGAGATCACTAAAAAAGGATTGGAGGTACAAGGCGCCAAGACAACCGTCAGTGTTTATGAAGCAATTAACGCACTTCCCGGGGTCAATGTAGAAAGCCCTGATCCATACGGGCTTGCTGCCGAGCAAAAAAATATAAGAATCCGTGGTGTACGGGGATATTCCGGCGCGATGACGGTTGAGGGCGTTCCGAACTGGGGCGGAAACCCTATGGGGCCAAGGGATTATATATATGATACTGATAATTTTCAAAGCATCGCCGTCTATAAAGGGGCTGTGCCCGCTGATCTTGGAACCGGTGTCGGTGCTCGCGGCGGCGCTATAGAGCTCAGACCCCGATGGCCTGAACAGGAATTCGGGTTTGATTTTAGTCAGGGTATTGGCGCCAATAAATACAGCCGTACTTTTCTAAGGCTTGATTCCGGCACTCTGCCCCGTATCGGGACAGGCCTCTCACTCTCCTATTCCTATACAGATGCACAGAAATGGAAAGGCCCCGGCGATCTTGGGCCCCGTAATAACGTTGGCTTGATGCTCAGACAGCCGGTGTGGGCCGGCGACGAGATTAAAATCTGGTTTAACTATAACGATTTAAAACAAGCTTTGTACAGGCCGCTGATTTATTCCGAAGTAAAGAGTTTGGGCGCTAACTACAACAAAGATTATAATGCCAACCTCACCGGAATTAAGATCTATGATATCAACTATTACAAATACAACAGCGGCGATTATACCAATAAAGATTTTCTTTCCGTGATTCCAATAACTTTGTCCGATATATTTCAGGTGAATTTTAAACCGTATTATTCCAAGGAAGAAACGGATATTTTAGGCGGTTCCGCTTCCCAGGGAGGAATTATCCAAAAGAGGATTCGGGATATTGAGCGCTATGGTTTGATTTCTCAGGTCGATTCAAAATTTTCATGGGCTACGGCTTCTCTTGGCTATTGGTTTGAATCAAGTGATATAGTTATCCGTACCGAAAATTATGACCCGGTAACCTTTGCATTCAAAGGACACGGGATGTACATGGAAAACGACGGTAACGGCATCGTCCACAGCCCGTTTTTAAAACTGGCCGGACGCATAGCGAGTTTTGATTGGCAGGGAGGACTGAAATATTTTTATTACAAAGATCCAGCCAGCCAGGGCTATACATCCACCGCGCCCAACTTTGTATTAACACCTGCCGCCGATTTATATAGAGAATCGAAAAAATATGACGAATTTCTTCCTACTTTAGGCGTTTGCTATCATGTATCCGAGACTATAGAGGTTAATGCCACCTACGGTCGAAACCAGATTCGGCCCTATGCCTATATGCCTCTGATCAACTTATACAACCAAAACAGAGCAAAATTTCAAGCTGAGGGCGTCACACTGAACGATCTTTTCAATGGTTATGATATGGAAATTTCAGATAATTTCGAGTTGGGAGTGCGGTTCCTGAAGGACCGGATCGAAATCATGCCCGTCATTTTTTACTCGAAACACAAAAATCTTTTAACCACAGCATATGATCCGAGAGTTAACCTGAGCTATTATCAAAATATCGGGAAGGCAACCGGATATGGCTTCGAACTTGAAACCAACATTTATTTTAATAAGAACCTAACCTTTTTCCTAAACCCCGGCCATACGGTTCTCACATACGACAAAAACCTTACATATCAGGGCAGCACTCTGGATACAAAGGATAAACAGGTTGTCGATACACCCGAATGGTACTTAAAGACCGGTTTTATTTTTACCTATAAAGACTTCGAAATTGTTCCCATGGCCCGATATTCGGGCAAACGGTATGGAGATGCGGAGCATAAAGAATGTATAGACGATTACGTTTTAGCCGATTTGAAAATCGGTTATTCTAAAAAGAATTTGCCTTTTACGGACATCTTGAAGGTATCATTAGAGTTTATGAATATTTTTGACAAGGAATATGTTTCCGTCATCAATTCAATGGATGACACCCGGGCAGGAAGCACAAGCTATTATGTTGGCTCGCCATTTACTACCATGATGACGGTGTCCATGGAATTTTAAAAGTAGATTTTGTAGCGGTGCCCCTTTTATCCACCATTCCAATACCGGAATGGATGGAAAAGATTCATGCCATTGAGAAGACTACCCCATGCCCGGAATCAGCGGAATGATCGGCGTAAAACTGATATTATGAAAAGAAAGGAGAAAAACATGAATGCAAAGCAAATCATGGAAAGTGAAGAGTTTAAAAAATGTGTGGATTTTCATGGACATGTCTGTCCAGGGCTTGTCATCGGATATAAAGCTGCCAATGCCGGAATGGATATGCTTAACGAGCAGCGTGCCGAAGATGAAGAAATTGCTGCGATTGTGGAAACCGATGCCTGCTGTTCTGATGCAGTGCAGGTGCTGACCGGCTGCACATTCGGCAAAGGGAATTTTATTTACAAAGATTATGGTAAAATCGCTTTCACCCTTTTTAGCCGAAAGACCGGTCAGGGAGTCAGAATTGCCATAAGGCCCGGCGCAATGGAACTTGGCGATGAACATCGCGCACTGCTTCAGAAAGTGATGGGAGGTTCCGCTACTTTGGAAGAGCGGAAAAAATTCGAAACGCTTCATTTTGAAAAAAGCTGCCGGATTCTGGATAAACCGGTAGAAGAGCTTTTTACTATTACATCTGCAAAGGAGCAGATACCGGCAAAAGCACGAATCGAGCCATCTGTTATCTGCTCATGCTGCAAAGAACCTGCAATGACATCTAAAACTCAGAAACAGGGGGATAAAACATTGTGCAGGGGATGTGCGGCGCCTGAATAACGGAAGAGGCGGATACTTATTATTTTGATTGGAAATATCGGGTATGAGTTGTTATCTTAACAGTACTACAGCGAAATATCATCAGCAGTTCAGGCAAAAACGGATTTTATTTATCTTGCTGATTACCATAACGTTTTTGTTGGGCATTTATGCCGTTTGTAAAGGAGCTTATCAGTTATCGCCGCTTCATGTTGTTCATGGTTTGATCGGCAAAGCTCAGGGAAATCCGCATCTTGTGGTTTGGAATATACGGATGCCCAGAATTGTTGCGGCTATTGTGGCAGGATGGGGGCTTGCGCTTTCAGGAATAGTTCTTCAAACACTGCTCAGAAATCCTCTGGGATCACCTTCCACCCTGGGAATCAGTCAGGGCGCGGCTTTCGGAGCTGCAATTGGCATTATCCTATTTAACTCAGGTAGTGCGTATAGCCTGTATTCGGTTACTCTGTTAGCATTTCTGGGCGCTATGGCAGCAACCGTTGTGATTCTGTTGTTGGCAAAAGCGAAAAGTTTGTCTTCCGAAGCCATTATACTGTCAGGTGTTGCCCTGTCTTCTCTTTTCACTTCCGGGACGTTTTTGATTCAGTATTTTGCCACAGAAACCCAGGTAGCTGCGGCATTGTTTTGGACATTCGGAGATGTGGCGCGTTCCGGGTGGAAGGAAATCGGCATGATGACTGCTGTAATTTTTATCGCTTCGATATGGGGAACGTATCATCGCTGGAATCTCAATGCAATGTTATCAGGTGAAGAAACTGCCAAAGGACTCGGCGTTTCCGTAGAATCGCTTCGTCTGCAAGGCATGATATTTGCCGCGCTGGTGTCTGCCATTATAACCGCATTTCATGGCGTGATTGCTTTTTTAGGACTGCTTGCCCCGCATATTGCCAAACGCATAGTAGGCGCGGATCACCGCCTTTTAATTCCGTTTTCATGCGTTATCGGCGCGATATTACTGCTGCTTGCAGATACTATGGGAAGGGTGCTTATCGGCTCAGGCAGTATGCCGGTCGGAATTCTGACCTCGTTTATGGGCGCGCCGATGTTTTTGTATCTGCTGATGCAGGGGGGCAAACGATGATGTTGTCAGTAGCCGGTATTGAGTTTTCATACAACCGGCATCCGGTGGTAAAAGACATCGGCTTTCAATTGGATAGCGGTATGATACTGGGCATTCTGGGCGTTAACGGCGCGGGAAAATCCACCCTTTTGAAATGTCTTAACAAGGTGCTTGCTCCCAGGAAAGGCTCGGTAATTCTGAATCACGAAGAAATTCTTGCCATGAAAGGCACGGAGATTGCCAAACGCATGGCATACATGCCACAGAAATATTCTGAAGATTCGCTGACGGTGTTTGATGCTGTTTTGCTCGGACGAAAGCCGCATATTCGCTGGGCAACAACTGCTAAAGATTTTCAAATCGTTGAGAATATTCTTATCTCCATGAATCTGGACGCTTTTGCATTAAGACCGGTCAATTCTTTAAGCGGCGGCGAAATGCAGAAAGTGGTGATTGCACGGGCATTGGCCCAGAACCCAAAAGTACTTCTTTTAGATGAACCGACCAGCAATCTGGACGTAAAAAATCAGTTTGAAGTCATGGGCATGATTCGCAGGATTGTAAAAGAGCGGGAACTTTCCGCAGTGGTTTCTATCCATGATCTGAATCTGGCATTTCGCTTTGCCGATATCTTTCTGATGATGAAGCATCATCAGGTATATCGTCTAATTCATAAAAAAGATGTAAGCCCTGAGATGATCCGCGATGTTTACGGAATCGAGGTATCTCTGACCGAGATAAAGGGGCATATGGTGGTTGTTCCATTGTATGAGGAGTAAAAAAAAGATGAAAAAAATCATAATAATTTGTCTGATTCTGACTGGTATGACCAATATTGCAATCGCAAAAACGCTTCATATTAAAGATATGACGGGCAGGAGTGTTATCGTGCCATTTGATCCGGCAAAAATTATCTGCATCGGACCCGGTGCATTGCGTCTGATCGTGTATCTTAATGCTCAGGATAAGCTTGCCGGAGTGGAAGACATGGAAAAACTAAATCCCGGCGGCAGACCTTATTGGATAGCGAATAGGCATCTTGCCAAACTTCCCCGCATCGGTCCGGGAGGACCTAACAGCATCAATAAAAAACCGGATTTGGAAGCTGTGTTAAATGTTCATCCTGATCTGATTTTTATGACACAGGCAGATGCTCAGACTGTAAGTAAGACTCAGAAGCAATTGGGTATTCCGATTGTAGCGTTGAGTTATGGCGAGTTTGCAACCTTTGATGAGCGGATTTATGATTCTTTAAAACTTGCCGGAAAAATTCTTAACCGCGACAAGCGCGCTGAGGCTATAATCGGTTTTATCGAAACTGCCCGGGAAGAACTTTGGGAAAAAACCAAGGGAATAGTGGAGAGCGAAAAGCCGGACGTATTTGTCGGCGGCATAGGATTTCGGGGAGCTTGCGGCATTGAAAGCACGGAAAATAATTATATTCCGATTAAATGGGTAAATGCAAAAAACATAGCGGAAAACATCACAGCTTCGACAGGCAGTCATGTGTTTATGGATAAAGAAAAGCTTTTGGCTATGAATCCTGGTTCGATTTTTATTGACGGCGGTGGATTGAAACTGGTGGAAGAGGATATGCTGAAAAAACCCGAATACTACAAAGCATTGAAGGCTTTTCAACAAAAAAGGGTATATTCTCTTCTGCCGTTTAATTTCTACGCTACCAATGTTGAAACTGCGCTTGCTGATGCTTACGCTATCGCCAAAGTTCTGTATCCAAAAGCCTTTGCAGATATTGATCCGGAAAAAAAGGCAGACGAAATTTATGCTTTCATGGTGGGAAAGCCAGTGTACGCGGACATGAAAAAAGATCATGGGAAAATTGGAGCTGAGTATGACATGAAATTGTTGTATAGCTCAAGCAGTCCCGGAAATTGAGTTCGTTGATTCCTATTATGTTTTGGTGACATTATTACTTGACCATATTATTTTATCGATGTATCAATATGTTAAACATTATACACTCATCAAAAGCTTTCAAACATTAATCGGGAGGAACTATGAACAGGAAATATCTGCTATTTTTGATCGTATTTATAAGTCTTCTTACTCTTACTGGCTGCGGATACAACAAAATGCAGGCCAATGAAGAGCAGGTTTTTGCAGCATGGGGAGATGTTGAGGCGACTTATCAGCGCCGTCTTGATCTGATACCTAATCTTGTTGAGGTGGTAAAAGGTTATGCAAAACATGAAGCCGACACATTGATTGCTGTTACCGAAGCCAGGGCTAAAGTAGGCTCAATGCAGATTTCAAAAGACATGATTAATAATCCGGAAGCAATGGGAAAATTTCAACAGGCTCAGGGACAGCTTTCCGGCGCTCTTTCACGGCTGATGGTTATAGTTGAAAGATATCCTGATTTAAAGGCAAACCAGAATTTTATGGATCTGCAGAATCAGCTTGAAGGAACCGAAAACAGGATAAATGTTGCAAGGGTCAGGTATAACAAGGCAGTACAGGATTTTAACACCAGCATCAGAATTTTCCCCAACTCACTTACAAACTCTCTTTTGCTTCATCTTACACGCAAAGAAGTGTTCAAAGCGGATGAAGCAGCAAAAAGCGCACCTAAAGTAAGTTTTTCAGTGCAATAACATAAAGGGGTTAATTCATGAAATACTGGTTTATTGCATTTCTTTTTATAATTATTCCATACAATGCAAAAGCACTTGATGTTCCTCAACTGAAAGGAAGAGTAAATGATTATGCCGCTATACTTTCTCCCGAAACGGTTCAAAAACTGGATGCAAAATTATCAGCGCTTGAAAGCAGCGATTCAACCCAGGTCGTAGTCCTCACGATCCCATCTCTTGAAGGGGAAGTTCTTGAGGAATATTCGATGAAAGTTGCCGAAAGCTGGAAAATAGGACAGAATAATTTAGATAACGGCGTTATTCTTCTTGTATCAAAAAATGACCGCAAATTAAAAATTGAGGTAGGACGAGGACTTGAAGGAAAACTTACTGATCTTATATCCGGCAGAATTATTCGCAATGAGATTATTCCTAAATTTAAAGAAGGCGACTTTAATGGCGGAATCGAGGCAGGTGTTAATGCCATTGCCTCAGTAGTGAAGGGTGAATATGTGGCATCCAAGTCGAATAGCGGGCATAAGAGAAGCGGCAAGACACCAATGTTTGCTCTCCTTATTTTTCTTTTCGTTATAACCGCAGCATTGTCAAACATTTCGAAAGTCCTCGGAGGTGTTACAGGCGCTGTGCTACTTCCAATAATATCGATTATTTCCTTTGCCGGAATATCCATGTTATTACTTGGCATTCTTACAATAGCCGGATTTGCTTTCGGCCTTTTTGCGGGAGCTGTTTCAGGGGGAAGCGGAAGACATTACCCGGGGGGTTTTATTGGCGGAGGCTTCGGAGGTGGAGGTGGTTTTGGAGGAGGAGGTTTTTCAGGCGGAGGAGGAGGATTTGGCGGTGGCGGATCATCAGGTAGCTGGTAAAAGGAATTAAACATGAAAACTAAAGCATCAGAAATTTTCAGCCAGGAAGATAAAGAGTGCATCTCAAATACTATCAAGCAAGCTGAGACTAATACTTCCGGTGAAATAGCAATAAAGGTTCTTGACGCAAGCGATTCGTATAAAGAAGCCGAAACTTTGGGGGCTTTTATACTTTCAGGCTTTTTTGCACTTATATTGGAAACATTCAAATCATATTATTTCGCAACAAAAGCTGTCGGCTGGAACTATGACCTGCCTAACTTTTCTCCTGATTTTTTATTGGAAGCGACTGGACACACCAGCATCTGGACTTATATCCCATTGGTATTTATACTATATTTCCCATTCAGATTTGTATTTTCAAAAATCAAGCACATGAAGATTCCCTTTTTAACAGGCAAAAGGATCGAAGAGACAGTAAAAGAACGTGCTCTAATGGCATTTTATGAAAAAGGATTGTATAAAACACGGGATGAAACCGGAATTCTTATTTTCATTTCACTTCTTGAACACCGTGTGTGGATTTTAGGTGATAGAGGAATTAACGCAAAAATAGCCCCCGAATTCTGGAGCAGGATAGCTGCAAATCTTTCAGAGGGAATAAAGAAGCAAGAACATGGGAAAGCCACATGCCATGCCATAGAAGAATGCGGCAAAGAGCTGTCCAGACATTTTCCGATAAAACATGATGATACCAATGAGTTAAGTAATGAAGTAATGTTTTGATGTGATACTATGCGTCAGGTTCAATTAGATAATAATCAAAAGCAGGCATTACAGTTAATCCCCCTTCACCTCTGTTTCGATACGCAATAAGGCAAATAATATCCCTATAAAAAACCAGAAAGTAAAAGAAAAATATCTTGAAAAGAAGCTTTCATTGAAAAAACAAATGAGCAAAACAAGAATGGGCAACAATCCAATATACTTTATATGCAGATTGTGAGCATTACTTTTTAACAAGCCATTTAATTTATATGCAAGGAAGATGAGCCATGCCAAAAAAGCAACGACACCCATAAGCCCGGAAGCATAAAAGATCTCAAACGGCACTAAATGAGGAAAGCTAAAAGGAGTGTTGATGTGATCGAACGTTTTCTTTAGCTATTTTTTATAGCAGGGTCACTAATCGCCACTCTTTATATTTTCGGCAACTAAATAAGCTACAGGAAGCCAGAAGAAAAACCAGATAGGATGTGGTCCCAGTAACAGTTTGTGAGTATCTGTTGCAATAGACAGCAAGGCAAAAGTAACAAGAGAAATGGTGAGGCTGTCCTGCCTCACAGATTTAACAGTCAAAGATTGCTTAATTATATGGAACACCAGATTTAGCAATAATACCAGGCCTATGATACCACCCAAAAAAAACGTTCCCACATATCCGCTGTGTGCGTGCAGAAAACTGGTATCAGGTGTTATAAAAACCGTCTCATTTGCTGCCATGCCGTGACCCAACAGCCATGAACTATTATTTATACTTTCTGAAATAACCTGTTTCCAAATAGGAATCCTGAAGCTGGAATTTGCACAGAAAATTTTTCCGCATGAAATGATATTCTTGTACTCGAGTAGCCATAAAACAATACCTGAGAAACCTATAAGTACAGGTATTGCTATTCTTCTTTGGACAATTAATCCCGCAAGAACAGCTGCTGATAACGCTATAATAGGACCACGGCTCTGGGTAAAAATAATACATAATAATAGTATAAAAAGCGCAGAAAACCTATAAGCTTTAGCAGGTTGTTTTTCGGAAAACACTAGAAACAAAAACGGTATCGCATAGGTGCAGGCACCATAAATGGGATGCTCAACGCGCCCAAGATAACACAATCTTTCAGCAAAAGATTTATCATAAAAAAAAACAAGAAAAGATAGCCCTCCCCAAAAAGCTGCCCAGAGAGAAACATACTTCATTTTTTCTTCCAAGTCATGTTTGTAGAAAAAAAGTATGCAAATAAAGAAAAAAACAAGAAAAGAAAACCAGTGTCTCAAAGGCTTGACAAGCTCATTTAAAGGTGCGGATGATATATTAAAAACACCGGTCAAAGCCATATATGAAACAAAAACAATAACAGATACAAATAGTTTGGATTTTACAATACGGTAAAATTCTTCTTTTACTGATTTTGCAAATAGAATAAACGGGAGTAATATAATAAGATAAAAATAATTATTGTGAGCTTTTGAACCAAGCGGGCTGAAAAAAAGCATCAAATAAAAAACAAAAGGTATCAAAAGGACAGATGCATTATATTTTTTTATTTTTAACAAAATTCATCCTCAACAACTAAAAAGAATTCTATCAGCGAACAATCCGTAAACCGGGAAAGAAATAATTAAATTCAAATTGTATCATTTTCCAGGTTTTGAGCAATCATTCAAAATATCATTGTAGACTTTGATGATATCTTTTGTCATTATATCCACAGAAAAATAATCCAAAACGTTCTGACGGACTTTTGCACCCATGGCTCTCTGCTCCTCTGCGTTGAGCCTCCTTAGCTTTAATAGTCCTTCCAAAATTATGACAAAATTGGATCAAATCTATATTTGACCATTTATTAAATATGCTAAAGGTTCACGGTAGGAATGCCGATTACTCGGCACCCCCCACCCCCCGTACAGATCCCAGCGTGCACTGCTAATGCACTGGGCTCCTGCTTCAAGTTTTGACGCGCATACAATCCAATGGATAAGGGTGACAAATAAAAGGACTGGGGAATCTTTTATCCTGTGCTCGATAAATCTTATCAGCCACTCGGGGTCGATTGCGTCGAAGAACCCACGAATATCTAAATCAAGCACCCAGTTCACCTTTCGTCCTCCTATGGCTTTGCCATATGGAGATAAACTGCTCACTCCTATTCCTTTCTGCTGCATGCCGTATCCTATCCAGCTCATTTGGCAGAAATACCCAGCTCTGTGTCTGGTTCCTTTTTTGCTTGGATGGATTCCTTTCAGCCAGCCTCCTTCTCTCCACCTTTTCCGCCGCAGGCTTGTTGTCACCTGTCTTATTCAAAGGCTTCTTAGATACTATGAGGCTGTCAGACTCCCTGTACCCGTTCATCACTGCTTTACTCACTTAGGATTTTCAGTGCGGACCTTATCGCAATCATATTAAGGCCAGCTACAGGGCCTCCCGACTCCCGCGCAAAAAGCTTCCGTGCATGCTTGAGGTCTCCGACCCCGCCAAGTCCTCATAGCCCTCACCATTGCAGTCTATGAGATATTGCCTTCTGTGTGCTTGAAGCACATCAGCACTTGGGTTTATGTCTGTTACGAGGCTCAATACTCAGCCTGCACTTTCCCCTGTCAACGCTTCACTAAGGATGTTGCCACCATTAATGCATGACTCGAGGCTGGTGTGGGTGGTTAATCCTTCACCATAGGGCACTTTCAGCCCCTACTTCTTGCCGGTTTTAATCGGCGCTCTCATACGTAGACTTGACCCCATTTCTTCACTATCAAACCAGCAATAGTTAAACGCGTAAAAAGATTCTTCGTTGTAAAAGTGCTTAGCCATACAATAATCATAGTGCCTGCGGCTAATGCCAGAGCGAAAGATGAAATCAACGACATTGAAGCAAGCACGAAATTTGAAATATCTGGAGAAAACGGAAGATCATTTACATTATAAAGGTACGTAAAACCGGTTAGTATTAACCAGACCAATAAAGCGTAAATAATAACTCTGAGAATATTTTTATTCATATTTATTTAACGCCCCGCCTGAGCAGCGGACCTATATAGGACCGAACTTCCACAGTTTTTTACGAAAAACCGCATTTTCCTGCCGTCTGCTCCAGGCGGATGTTATATGCTATTTTCTGTCCATAATCCAATCGGATAGCCCATCTTCTGAGCACCGTAATTCAATAATTGTATTTTTTTCTTTATTCCCTCGTACCCGTATTGGGCCAGCTTTAATAGATAAAGTATTAAAGTAATACCAATAGCCGGTCTCTGATTTTGTCTCATATGTGGGTTGACCCAAAATTTCAACAATCTCGTTAAAGGTAATTCCCGCGGGAATTTGTTCACATCTCCTTGAGTTTTCGTATCCAATTGGATTTTCGTTTTTAAGATACGTTTCTAGTCCCAAATAACCAATGCCAACTACCAAAAATACGCTGAATGCGACACCAGCTATCCCACAAATCAAATCCCAGACGATATATATTGGTTTTTCATTTCTCCAGTCTAAATTTTTGGCTTTTCGATACGTTGACGAAAACAGATATCGCCAACCACCAAATGCGGTCTTAAACCAGTCGATAATTTCTCCTGTTTCACCAATCATAGGTAAATATTATTATTTTCCATCTATTGCGATATCAAGCCGGTAAACATGGAAAATTTAGCATTGAGTTTTCCATGTTTGCATTTCAATATTAAATAACATTGAAAACAAAGAATAACCAAAATTTTAAGCATGATAAACATTCTTATATTTGCCAATCATCAAGTAATCAAGAAGTTTATTGCAAAATCTGTTATTACTGATTCTTCTCTTAAAGCAGCGGGAAATGCGATTACTTTTGCAGTTTAAAAGTAAGCAAATCTTTTAAAATTCATCATTATGGCATTTCAAACACTCTGTGAATTTAGGGTGAGGACTTACCGGAGCTATATCAGGGTTGGCAGCAGGATCATGGCAGGAAAGGCATTGGCTGTCCTCAACTGCTCCATCGTGTATATCCGGAAAACTACGAATGGATTTTCCATGTATTCCCATATAGGCGCATCCTGTTAAAGTAAGAATTAATATGATGCATAATTTTTGTACCATTATCAGGCCCTTTCAAAACAAAATCGTATACTAACCAAAGTGAGTTTTCTCATTCCTTTAATTCACCGTCTTTTAATTCAAGAACCCGGTCGGCCATCGATAAAAGTTCCGGGTCATGTGTTGAAAAAACTACCGTGCTTTTTTGCATCCGGCTAAGATCCCGTATCAGAGACAGCACTGATTTTCCTGTGGCCGTATCAAGGCTTGCCGTTGGTTCATCTGCAAAAAGCATTTCAGGCTTATGCGAAAGCGCTCTTGCCACTGAAACCCGCAGGGTTTCTCCGCCGGAAAGTCCCGAAGGTAAAGCATGTTTTGCTTCTTCCATCCCGATTATCGCCAAAAGTTCCGAAACTCTTGATTTTATATTATTTGCTTTTTCACCGTTTAAATGAAGTGGAAAAGAGATATTTTCCGATACCGTAAGATAGGATAAAAGATTGCCCTGTTGAAAGACAAAGCCTGTTTTTGTTCTTAAAAACCGGGATAGCTGCCCGGCGCTTAAAGTTTTCAAATCAATGCCGGAACATATTACTTTGCCGCTGTCCGGGCTTTCCAGTCCGCAACAGCAGTTTAAGAGAGTTGTTTTGCCTGATCCTGATTTTCCCTTTAATGCAACAATCTCACCTTTTTCAACATAAAAGCTTATATCTTTTAAAACCTTGATCCGCCTTCGTCCGGTAGCAAATGCTTTCGAAATATTATTTACATGTAACATGGATTCAGCCTCAACGGTTTCTTAATATCTTTGCCACATTACTTCTTAATACAATCATCATGGGCCAGAGCGCTGCCGCAGAACTTAAAACAAATGCCAGAATGGGAGGCGCTAAAAGAGAACCGGCAGTCAGTCTGGGATATATGATTCCCGATATCACAAAATACTTATTGTGCGAAGTCATTTGAGAGATATCGATTCCCGATCCTGAAAGCCACCAGCATAAAAGAGCTCCGGCAACTACTCCGCTTAGTGCTGCAAACAGATTTAATATTGTTACCTTGGCCATAATAAAAAAAGCCATGAGACCGGGAGAAAGCCCCATCGTTTTTAATATCCCATATTCACGAAGATTTTTAAGAATAAAAATGACAAACGCACACGCCACTCCTACAGCCACAATGGCAAATACGATAACAGTAAGTATATCCATGCATACCTGATTCAAATCTGTAAGCTGCTTGAGATCCGGCATCAGATCATACCATGCCAAAAATTCTCCCCGGCTGTTTGTGATTTTTTCATATTCTGCAATGATTGCCTGCGGCTTTTTACCTTCTTCAAGAAATATGGCAGCATTCCAAACCAGGACTTCTTCGGGTAGATCTTTCAAATTACAAAAAGCAATTTCATCATCAAAGCCCCCTATTCCGGTTTTAAAAATTCCTGAAACAGTAAATTCAACCGGAACTGATTCCAGACCTTTCTGAAAATAAAGCCGGCTGTCGATATCAAGATCAAGTTTCTTTGCAAGAATTTGACCGATGTAAATTTCTTTTTCTTTCCCGCTCAGATATTTTCCTTTTATAGTTTTTTTATAAAGTCCGGTTGCCTTTTTTTCTTTCTCAGAATCAATTCCTGTTAACAAAATAGTTTCAATATGATCATCTTTTTTTAATATGCCGGGACATGCTTTTCGTACCAGTACATGCTTTACTCCTTTTATCTCAAGAGCTTCAGGGCGCAAACTGTCAGGAAGGTTCATTCTCTGGATGTTTCCGGAATAAAGTCCCACCGAATTTCTTATCATTGCATCATTGGTTCCGGTTGCAAGGGCGGATAAAAAAATGAGAGTGGCAACGGAAATAAATATCATAAATGCGAGAACAAAGGTTGCTCTCCACGAACGTGCAAGAAATTTTATAGCAGTTTTGAGTATGAATATGAGGTTTGTTACCATATCTGATCAGTCTTGATGTTATGATTATTTGATAATGTACGGGGCAGCTCCTATCTGCCTTGAAATAAAGCCGACTGCCAAATCCTTGATCATGGCGTGATCTTCTTCAAAAAGATTCCCGAAACCTTTATTAAGATACTCAAGAGATAAACGGGAGGCTTTTTTTTGTGCGTCCGGAAAATTTAAAATCAGATTTTTATCATCTGCATTTTCCTCTGATGCCTTATCCGCAAACATTGCTTGAAATGCCTTTTGGCTTTTTGAATCAGACTCGTGGTAAATCAACGAAGCAACATAATTATTCCGCTTCATACGCATGTCTCGTTTGAGATCCACCATGTCATCCATTATTTGGCAGCCCATCCCGATATCATAAAGAGCGCTCAACATCTTTTCCTTCTCCTTTGAATCAATATCTTCCAGAAGAGAGGGAACAGCCCATGGAGATTGAAATAAAATGCCTGTTTTATAATGGTGTACTGAAGAAAGCACCCTTTCGGGTTTTAGAATCTCTTTAATACCTGATTCTTCGGATGCTTCCTGAGCGCCGCTTCTGATAAGTGATTTTAATGTCTCATGAGCGGACATGATAATTTTTTCAAATGGAAACTCATTAAATAAAAGATCAATTTCATCTGATAAAACCATATAATAAAGCTCCCGCAGAACCTCTGATATAATTTAAAGAAAAGGGGTCCAGGATTCGAGGCACTTGAACCCTGGGATACTTGAATCCTCATAGTATCACCAACTCTTTTGGAGATGGACTATTAAAAAGAACTATTAAGGTTTTCTGCTTGAAAAAACCGCAACATAACCCAAAAATGTTTTTACCAGCTCGGGTTTTACAAATCCCGATTTTTCAATAAGACCCGGCAAAACGCCTCTTATATTTTCACCAATTTCAGGCTGTATGAATATCCATCTGGCAAAATAGGAAGTCATTGCTCCTAAAAGATTGGTTGGGGTATGCATATCGGCAATAACAAGACGCCCTCCCGGTTTTAACACCCGGAAAGATTCTTCAAGTGTTTTTGTTTTCAGATCAAGATCTATATGATGGAAGAAAAAACTTGAAACAATGCTATCAAAACTTTTGTCTTCAAACAAAAGATTTTCACCGGCCATGATTTCAAAATTACAGCTTTTGCTTTGTCTTTTCTTTCTTGCGGCTGCAATCATCTTGGATGCTGCATCTATACCCACAGCCATTCCGCCAGCATCGGCATCAAGTTTTTTTGATATCAATTCAGCAACAAGCCCTGTGCCGCATCCTATATCAAGGATTCTGTGTCCTGGTTTAATTTCAAGAAGATCAAGCAGGAGCTGATTAATTTGCTTCTGCTTTCCGAAAAGAACAAGTGGCTCGGTAAAATCATAAACCGGAGCCGCAATATCAAGGGTTCTTCCCCATGTTTGAATAGTTTTCATAAGTATTTAATTATTAAGCAACCTTGATTGTATAGTTATTTAATTTTCTTTTAAAGCATCCACAACATTCATCCTGGCAGCCCTGAAAGCAGGAAGTATTCCACCAACAAATCCCATAATAATAGAGAACAAAAGCGACTTGTAAATAATTTCAAACGTGATTCTAAAGTTAAAAGAAAGCTCTGAAAATGTCTGGAAATTAGTTGTTGAAACTGTTATAAACTGCATAAAAGAACCGAAAATAAGCCCTACAATTCCGCCTATCAAACCAAGAAGTAAAGATTCCATAAGAAAAGCCAGAAGAATAGTTCCCCGGTTGAATCCAAGAGCGCGAAGGGTTCCTATTTCACCGGTACGGTTTGCAACAGCCGAATACATTGTTATCATTGCGCCTACTATCGCACCGATTGAAAACACTAGAGTAAGTGTTTCTCCTAAAACCCTTAAAAACTTGGCCATCATTTCCGACTGTTCTTTATAATACTGCGTTTCGCGTTTTGCCTCAAGTGTGAGTCTTGGATCAGATTCAATATTTTTTTTGAATACCTCAAAATCGGATGATTTTCTCAGTTTAAATAGTATCGATGAATATGCAGGTCTTCTGAAAGCCGGCATAAACTGATCGACATCTCCCCATATTTCAGAACTATAGCCAGTATTTCCGGCATCAAATATACCCACAACAGTCCAGGGCCGCATTGCAAAAACAAGAGTTTGCCCGATACCTATGTTTTTAAATCCCTTGGCAATGCCAAGTCCTACAGCTATTTCCGATGTTCCCGGTCTTGGCATACGACCTGCGATAAACTTTACCTGCGGCCGCAATATCAGTGAATTTTCGGAAATTCCTCTTATAGTTACATTAGCAGGGCTATTTGTCTTCTTTTTTTCAAGAGTGATAAGTACTACCAATTCTTTTGCAAGAAGAATCCGCCCCTTTTCACCAGTTGCAATCTGCGGGCTGGTTTCCACAATCGAAGCCTGTAATCTTTCAATTCCGCTTTGTACTTCCGAAACAGCGGACCGGCGGATAACTACTACATTATCATATGTTCCTGTATCGACAAGTGTTTTTTGCAAACCTTCTGCAAGCATTACTATAGAAGCAAACACAAAAACCACAAGAGACATTCCGGCAGCTGTAAGACAAGTAGTTAGTTTTCTTGCCAGCAGATTTCTAAAACTATAAAAAAACAACAGTCCCATTTATCAGCCTATTCTTCCTAAACCACTTGCGATAGGTACGGTTATAGCCTGTCTTACCGGAAAAATGGCAGCGACAACTCCCACAATAAAGCTCGCAATAATATCAAGATATATTGTCTGTGTTGAAATATTGAAAATCGGAAAATAATCGCCAACCGCGCCCATAAAAGCATCCGCAGCAGGAAAGGTTAAAATAATACCCATAATACAGCCAAGAGATGTAATGAGCAGCGATTCTCCGAGTATAAGAAATGCAAGAAACAAACCGCCAAAACCGAGAGTTTTGAAAACAGCATATTCGTTCATTCGTTCACGCACAGACATTGCCATTGTATTTGCAACAACAACCATAATAATAACAATAACAATCATAGTAACAAGCTCGATAACTGTAAGAATAGTCTGAGAAAGAGACACAAAACCCATCTGGAAGGCTTTTTCGGTTTCGGTCAGGGTTTCGGCAAACGAATTATTAAACATTTTATCAATATTACGGGCAGCAACCGCTGCAATATCGGGAGATGTTACTCCTATCATATAAAATCCCACCTGATCAGCCCGACGCGCCCAGAGCTTTTTCACGGTTTCATTCAGATACTCCCAGTGAAAGAAAAACTGGCTTTCATCTACATTTTTATCCCTGCCCTTATATATAGCCTTTATAACAAATTCCCAGTTTCCCGGATAAATTGTTCCTTTTAATACTACCGTATCTCCCAGTTTCCATCCGAACCGTTTGGCAAGCTTTACTCCTACGACACAACCTTTTCTCTCTTTTAAGTATGAACTCTTCTGATCGGAAGGAATAACAAATTCCGGATAAAGATCCAGATAACTTTTTGATTCTACAGCAAAATTTGCAAAAAAATTCTTTTCATTTATATAAAACCCTCCGAACCAGCTTCCGGCAGATACAAGTTTTACTCCATCAACATTGCGTATTTTTTCTTTATAGGAAATGGGCAGAGGAAAAATTAAAGAAATTGAATTGCGGGTTACAAGACGTGTTGCTGAAGAAGCGTTAACCCCGGCGTACCATGCACTGATAACCGTTCTTAAAAGACCGAAAGCAAGAATTGCCACACAAATACCGCAAATAGTAAGAACGGTTCTGAGTCTGTGCCTAAACGCATTCCTGAAAAGAAGTTTGAGGATCATCTGCAAGAACACCTTTATCAAGATACATTATGTTGCCGGCTTTTTTTGCAGCCCTTGGATCATGGGTTACCATTACTATAGTCTTTCCTATGGTACTGCATAAATTTTCCATAAGTTTTAAAACTTCCTGGGCAGATACCCTGTCAAGGTCACCCGTTGGTTCATCCGCCACGAGAATAGCAGGATCGGTAACTACCGCTCTTGCTATTGCAACCCGTTGCTGCTGTCCTCCCGACAACTGGCCGGGATAATGATCCATCCTGTCTTCAAGTCCGACCAGTTTCAATGCCGTAAATACATGTTCTTTTCTCTCTTTTTTTGAAAGCTTTGTCAGAATCAGGGGCAATTCGACATTTTCAAAAGCGGTCAGCACCGGAATTAGATTGTAAAACTGGAAAATAAAACCGACATTATCAGCTCTCCACTTTGCAAGTTCGGTTTCGATAAGCAGTGAAATATCAATGCCCTGCACTATTATACTTCCGCTGTCGGCCTTATCCAGCCCTGCTATAAGATTTAAAAGCGTACTTTTACCCGAACCGGAAGGTCCCATGAGGGCAAGAAAATCGTTCTCCTTAATATCTAAAGATAAATTTTCCAGTACAATTATCGACTGATTACCGCGGCGATATGATTTTGTGAGATTTTTAATCTCTATAATAGGTGCCAACTAATAAATTTACTCCTCAAGGACTTTAACTTTTATACCTGCCCTTATTTTGTCAAGCGGCTCGGTTATTATAAATTCTCCTATCTCAAGCCCTTCTGATATTTCAACCATGTTCCCAAGTTTTTTGCCGGTCTTGATTTTTTTTTCAACCGCTCTTCCGTTTGTTACCAAGAAAACAAAAGGATTATCCTTGTTTTCTATAATTGAATTTGCCGGAATCGCCATAACGGCATTTTGCTCACCAGACATAACTTCGCGAGAGAGAAAAGCTACTTTTGCGCTCATTTCAGGAAGAACTCTCGGATCTTTACCAATAAATGCCACCTTTACCATAATGGATGCTTTTGTCCTGTCTGCGGTCGGAACCACCATATGAACCTTTCCCGCAAAACGCTCTTCCTGCAGGGCATCAAGTCTTATCTCACAAGGCTGACCCTTTCTGACAGAATTAATATTACTTTCCGAAACATCAACTTCAACCTGAAGAGATTCCATATCTGCGATATCGACAACAGCAGCCTTTGCATTTGCTGCAGATCCAAGAGGTGTAACAATATCACCGAGGTCTGCATTTTTTGTAAGTACCACTGCATCAAATGGTGCACGCAGATTAGTATAATCAAGCATGACTTCGGCTTCTTTTAAAGCCGATTCGCTCGCCTTTATTGCAGCTTTTTGACCTGACACAGCGGCTTTTGTCCTTTTAAATCTTGCCATTGCAACATCAAATTCCGTTTCGGATACTGTTTTGCTCTCAGCAAGTTCTGATATGCGATTATAATACAAAGTGGCATCATCATATTCTGCCATAGCCTGCTCAAGTAAGGCTTTTGCTGTATTTACATTAGCAATGGCTCTGTTTTTAGCAGCCATGACATCGTCGTTTTCAAGCCGGGCTACCACCTCTCCTTTTTTAACTCTGCTGCCCTCTTCAACTCCTAAAAAAACAAGCCTTCCGGTAATTTTTGATGAAATGGCCGCTTTCCGCTGGGCCACAACATAACCACTTGCATTCAAAAGCGTATAAGTCTGGGACGGATATATATTCATTATTTTTTGGCCCCGGACAGGAAGAGCTGGTGTTAACAGCCCATTTTTATAAAGAATTATTATTGCAAATATTATCAGTACCGCTATAATAAAAATATAATATCTTTTTTTTCTCCCGGTTCCGGCAATTCTTGCATCTTTTTTTATGCTAAGCCTGGAAATATCTTCATCAGACATTTACATACCTTTTTGTTGGTGAAAGGTTTGAGGTTCAAGGTTCAAGGTTCGAGATTCAAGGGAAAGGGTTATTGTGTCAAATTTTTAGTTTTTTCCTTTACCCTTTCACCTTTTTCCTTGATCCTGCATTTGCCTCATTCACTACAGTTTTATTACTCTCATCATGTTTGTAGTTCCTTCAACATATTCCTTAGAACCAGATGTGATCACGACAAGATCTCCTTTCGATACATGTTTTGAAGAAAGCGCCGATATAGCTGAATCGTCACTACTGCAACTCATATCATCTGAGTAGACAACAAGGCTTGGCAGACATCCCCAGTAAAGGGCGAGGCGTCTTGCAGTGGCCTTTTCAGGAGAAAGGGCTATGATTATAGGTTTGGGCCTGAAACGTGAAATATGTGCAGCTGTTGAACCGGAACGTGTTGTTGCAATAATAGCCTTGACATTAAGATGATCTGCAAGAATGCATGAAGCAAACGCAACCGAATGGGAAATATCTGTTTTCGGCATAAGATTTAAGTATTTTTCATGCGGATAATTTTCTTCTGCGCTTTCGGCTATTCTGCTCATGTATTGAACCGATTGAACAGGGTAGTCACCGGATGCCGTTTCTTCAGAAAGCATAATAGCATCAGCCCCGTCTAATACAGCATTTGCGACATCATTAGCTTCCGCCCTTGTAGGCCGTGGTGAATTGACCATGGAACGTAGCATCTGGGTAGCTATAATGACCGGTTTACCCATATCGTTTGCTATTTTAACAAGCATTTTCTGAATATTCGGTACTTTTTCAAGGGGTATCTCAACACCAAGGTCGCCACGTGCAACCATTATCCCATCCGATACTTCCATTATTTCTTCTATATTATCAAGGGCTTCATGCTTTTCTATTTTTGCTATAACAGGAGTGTTTTTATTTTCTTTTTTAATTATATTTTTGAGAAAAATGATATCTTTTGCACTTCTTACAAACGAAAGCGCAACATAATCTACATTGTTTTTAAGCCCGAAAACAAGATCTCTCTGATCTTTATACGTCATTGCATCAGCTTTTATTGTGCCTGTAGGAAGGTTTATCCCTTTATTTGAAGTAAGAATTCCGCCGGTTATGACTTCACAGATTATATCGGTATGGCTAATCCTTTTTACAACAAGCTCCAACATACCGTCTGCAAGCAAGATTCTGTCTTCCGGGTTAACATCAGAGGAAAGACTTTGATATGATACTGAAACCATCTCAGAACTACCTTCAACAATTCTGCTTGTCAGTGTAAAAGTCTGACCAGGATCAAGACGTACCCCCGGTTCTTTAACTTTTCCCACCCTGATTTTTGGACCGCAAAGATCCTGCAAAATAGCTATATGCACACCAAGCCTGTCTGAAATAGCTCGAATGTCGTTCATTTTTTGAAGATGTTCTTCATGAGAACCATGTGAAAAATTCAATCTGGCAACATTCATTCCGTTTAAAATAAGTTTTTCTAAAACTTCGGGGGACTCGCTGGATGGACCTATTGTGCATACAATTTTTGTTCTCGGCATTATATATCATCCTTTTTGCAATTATTTAATACTTAGGAACTGGAAATGAATAACTCATCGTTTTCGCATCCCATCTTTAAGCCATCTTTGGCTGATCTTCAATCGCAAAATCCTCAACGTAGCTCGCTACGTTTGCGGTTTTGCTCAATCAGATCAGCCAAATCTGACCTAAATCTGGGCGCGAAATTCAATGATTTATTCATTTCCAGTTCCTAAGATCGGCGGCAAATGTTCAATATAACATTTTCAAGCACCATTTTGGGATTCTGGACGGATGATTTAAGGTGCAGGTCGGCATTTTTCAGGCATTCAAATGCAAAAACAAGTTCATCCATACTGAATTTTTCAGATTTTTTAATCAACTCCCATAAAGGATAAGGACTTTTTGAATTTTTAGCAATTAAAAGATCAGTACCTGTTTTGCTTTTCTTTTTTGCAGTTTTTTTCTTCTGATCACAATTATTATCAGCATGTTGCTCGCCCGATAAATAATCGTCCCAGGATTCGATATGGTTAGATAATTCATCCTCATACTTGTCCAAAGCAGGTTTGGTGACAGAAACAAAACGAGGATATGGAAAACCGGCTTCCCAAGTTTTACTGTATGAACTCTTTGAAAATCCTTTAACACAGATAATTTTTCTGATCTGGTTTATTATTGCAGAAAGAGCCTGAAGAGGATGAATTCCTGCATAAAGAATTGAATCAAGGTAAAGCAAAGAATCTGTAATATTTCTGTTGGATACGGCGTTCGTAAATTCATAAATTGGATCCAGCTTTGTCTTTTTTAAGACAGTTTTAACGTCTTCTGCAGTTATCTCATTTTTATCCGTATAAGTTATCAGTTTTTCAAGGTTATTCAAAAAAGTACGCAGATCAAATCCGGTCATTTCATACATTGCAAGATATGCATCATTATCTATCGTCTTGCCGCTTTTTGTAAGTATTTCATTCATTCTTTCCCTAATAATGTTTTCCCTCACACTCTTTTCGTTTTTGGATTCACCTTTCGGAACCTGGCAATCGATTATAATCCCTTTCTCTTTTAGAGCCTTATAAAGAATCAACCTCTTATCAACAAGCTGTGCCGTAACTACCATATGGTTTCCTTCCGGGAAACCCTTATCAATAGCCTTAAGAAAAAAAGGGGCACTTTCTATCGATTCGGAAATACTGACATTGTTATCAAGGCAATATGAGATGATATCATCAATCCATGAATCGTCCGATTCAGCGGCATCAATTTTTATTGATTTGCTTCTGTTCTTTTTATCAACATCATCAAAAGAAAGCCCGAGCAAAGACATAGTACTCGCAAAAAGGTTCGCGGCTTTTTTCATGTCTTTTCTATCGTAAAATTCTTTCACTTTTTCCAAAAGACTCGCATGGCTCTCTTTGGAATAGAATATGTTTGAGTCGGTAAAGGCAACAACTTTTCTTCCGGACATAAAAGAGAATGTGTTAGCACGTTCTACTGCGTCAAATATGTTTTCATTTACCCCGTCAATTACATCGTAATTAAGGCTTTCAGATAATAAAGAGTTTGAAGAAGATTTTGGGAGCAATGCATTTAAAAGCTCTTCAAATGCAGTTTTGCATAGCAGATCTTCTCCATGTATAAGATAAACAGGGGAAAAGCCGGTTTCCTTTGCATCTTTGATATGATTTTTGAGTTCTTTATAATTTATTTCAGGCATATAAATAAAGGGTTCCAAGGTTCATGGTTCAAGGTTCAAAGGTTTTGGTTATATTTTAACGGTGGAGCCACTTTCAAAACGTTTCAGTTTGGTCAAGGTCAAGGCGGATGAAAATTTTAACCACAGGAATACATGGAGTATTTCGAGGATTAATATTTTCACCCAACGCAGAGATCGGCCAAAATGGGACGTTTTGAAACTGGCTCGGTGAACTTCTGCACCTTTGAACCCTGAACCCTTTATTGTTTTTTTTTAGCGCGCTTACCAAAGACAAAAAGCATTATAACTGAAATTATAGCCGAACTGATACCCACCACCTGGGAAACAGAAAGTATGTTAAAAACAAAACCTCCTCTGAAATCAGCTCTGAAAATTTCTATAATAGATCTTGTTATTCCATATACTAAAACATAAATCAAAAAAACCTGACCATCAAATTTTTTGCGTTTACGGAAAAATACCAGAAATAAAAATATAATCAGATTATTCAGCGCTAAGTAGAGCTGCGTAGGATGTATAGAAATACCGGTCGGAGCAAGAGAATGGGCATTGTTGAAAGTAACTGCCCAAGGCAATTCACAGTACTTTCCATAGCAACAGCCGGCAAAAAAGCAGCCTATTCTTCCGAAAGAATGCGCAAGAACAACTGAAGGAGCCAGAATATCTAATGTTTTCATTACAGGAATCTTTTTTGCTTTAAAATAGACTATTCCTGTAATAAAAGCTGCTATAAAGCCCCCGTAAAAAACAAGTCCGCCGTTCCATACCTTGAATATTTCAACCGGATTATCAATAAACAGCCTCGGATTAGTAGCAACATAAAACAGACGCGAACCAATAATTGCTGAAACGAGAATATAAAAACAAAGATCCATTATCATATCAGGATCTTCGCCAACTCTTTTCGCTTCCTTTACGGCAAAAAATATTCCTGCAAGAAAACCTAAAGCAATGAAAAAACCATAAGTATATATTGATAACGGTCCAATTTTAAAGAGAATCGGATACATATAATCTCCTTGTGTGGTTTAATCAGTCGGGCATTTTTTTAAACAGAATGTGAAACAGCAATATACACATCCCAATGGAAATAGCGCTGTCTGCAATATTAAAAGCAGGCCAGTGCATATTTGCTATATAGAAATCAAAAAAATCGACAACTTTTCCGAAACGGATTCTGTCCACCAGATTTCCTGCGGCTCCACCAAAGATCAAGGCAAGAGCAGTTGAAAGCAAAGAATAACTACGTGGTGTAACCCGATAAAAGTATAAAATGAGGCATAATGCAAGAAATGAAACAACAATAAAAACCAGTTTTCTAACTAAAGGGCCCTGGCCTGCAAGAAATCCGAATGCTCCACCAGGATTATGAATATGTGTAAGGCTGAAAAAACCTGGAATAATTGGTATGGAATGATAAAGCGGCATATATTTTAATACGATGATCTTTGTCACCTGATCAAGCAGGATCACAATTCCCGCAATAAATATAAGTTTTAAATATTTATTTTCAAACAATCTCACCTCTGATTTCCAAACGATTTTCGCATAGCGCACATCAAATAGATCCGTTTTCCGAAATTCGCCATTCGTTATTCGCTATTCGCTATTTGCTCCCCGACATCTGCTATCCGGTTCAGCACTTTTTGACACCTGTTGCAGATACCCGGTTCATTAGTGTTTGTTCCTACCGACAGATCAAAAATCCAGCATCTTTCACACTTTTCTCCCGGAGCAGGTTCAGCCAAGATATATAGTCCTTCTATCTCGCGGCTTTCTGTAGCGCCATCAGGTTTACCATCTTTTATCAGGGACACATTTGAAGTAATAAAAATGGTTTTTAACTCATCAGAATATTCGCAAAGAAGATCAAAGAGATCGCCTTGAGCATATATTCTAACAGAAGCATTAAGCGAATGACCGATTATTTTTTTAGCCCTTGCCTCTTCGAGCACCTTGGTAACCTCGCCACGAACTTCAATAATTTTTTTCCATTTTTGCTCAAGAACCGTATCTTTCCATTCTTTTGAAACAGCAGGCAAAAGGGCAAGATGAACGTTTTCTTCTTTTCCTTTGTATGCAGGCATGGCTTTCCATATATCTTCGGAAGTAAATGGCAGAATCGGAGCCATGATCCTTGTAATCGAATCAAGTATTAAATACATAACGGTTTGTGCGCTTCTTCTCTCCAATGATTCGGGAAAAGAAGTATAAAGCCTGTCTTTCAAAATATCGAGATAAAAAGCCGACAGATCCGTTGTGCAATAATTATAAAGGCTGTGATATATCGTATGAAATTCATATGATTCATAAGCCCTGTTTGCTTTTTCTATAAGTTCTGAAAGCCTGAAAAGAGCATACTTGTCAATTTCAGGCATCAAATCATATGAAACTTTGTCTTTTACAGGGTCAAAATCATATAAATTTCCCAGCATGAACCTGCATGTATTTCTTATTCTTCTGTAGGCATCGCTTAATTGCTTGAGTATATTATCTGAAATTCTGATATCATCTCTGTAATCCGAGGCGGAAACCCAGAGTCTTAAGATTTCAGCGCCGTATTTATCTATAACCTTCTTGGGAGCAATTACATTGCCAAGAGATTTCGACATCTTTTTTCCATCTGCATCAACAACAAATCCATGGGTCAAAACCGACTTGTACGGAGCCTTTCCCCTGGTCCCTACCGCAGTTAGAAGAGAACTGTGGAACCATCCTCTGTGCTGATCGCTTCCTTCAAGGTAAAGATCGGCAGGCCACTTAAGATACGGGCGCTGTTCAAGTACGGCGGCATGGCTTACCCCGGAGTCAAACCACACATCCAGAATATCTGTCTCCTTTCTGAAAGTATTGTTTCCGCATTTACTACAAACGGTTCCTTCGGGAATAAGTTCTGCGGCATTTTTTTCAAACCAGATATCTGCGCCGTGTTCTTTGAAAAGCTCAAACAAATGTTCTGCAAGTTTTTGATTGATATGAAGAGTATCACATTTTTCACAGAAGAAAACAGCTATGGGAACACCCCATGCACGCTGTCTTGAAACGCACCAGTCCGGCCTGTTTTCAATCATCCCGTAAATTCTTTCTCTTCCCCAGCTGGGCACCCATTTTACCCGGTCGATTTCTTCCAGAGATTTTTTTCTAAGTCCTGTTTTATCCATGGAAATAAACCACTGAGGAGTCGCTCTGAAAATAACCGGTTTTTTACAGCGCCAGCAATGAGGATAAGAATGTGAGATATTTTCCTCGGCAACAAGAGAACCGGAATCTTTAAGCTTTGATACGATATCGCTGTTTGCCTTAAAAACAAACTTACCTTTAAAAAATTCCACATCATCTGTAAAACAGCCGTTATCATCAACAGGAGAATAGGTGTCAAGACCATACGAAAGCCCCACTTCATAATCTTCCCGCCCATGACCCGGAGCCGTGTGAACACAACCCGTTCCGGCATCCAGAGTAACATGATTGCCAAGTATTATAAGTGATTCCCTGTTGTATAAAGGATGTAAACAATGTTTTTTCTCAAGCTGTTTAGCTGCTAATTCACAAAGAACCGAATAATCTGAAATGCCGAAAATTTTCATGCATTTTTCCGCAAGATCGGAAGCAAGGATAAACACTTCACTGTTTCCTGTTTCTATTGCAACATATTTGAAATCAGGATGAAGAGCCACCGCAAGGTTTGCAGGAATTGTCCAGGGAGTAGTTGTCCAGATAAGCACATATGTTTTTTTGCCGGATAGCTCGGGAATTTCTTTTGAAACATCATCTGAAAGCAAAAACTTAATAAATACTGAGGGGGATTTGTCATCCTCATATTCTATTTCAGCTTCCGCAAGCGCGGTTTTACAGCTGCAACACCAGTGTATAGGTTTTTTGCTCCGAAAAAGGCTTCCTTCCAGACCGAATTTGATACATTCTCTGGCAATGATAGCCTCATATTCATAGGCCATTGTTAAATATGGATTACCCCATTCGGCCAGAACCCCGAGTCTTTTGAATTCCTCACGTTGAATATCAACGTATTTTTCGGCATACTGCCTGCAAAGTTTTCTTATTTGAGCCTGGGAATATTTTTTGGCTTCGGAGCCCAGTTCCTTATCTACATTATGCTCTATAGGAAGTCCATGGCAGTCCCAACCAGGCACATATACGGCGTTAAAATTAGCCATCTGCCTGCTGCGAACAATAATATCCTTTAATATTTTATTTAATGCGGTTCCAATATGAATATTTCCGTTTGCGTAGGGAGGACCGTCATGCAGAATAAAAAGTTCCCGATCTTTTGAGGCAGTTCTTATCTTATTATACAAATTATTATCTTCCCATTCCTTTAATATAATGGGTTCCCGTTTTGCCAGATCTGCTTTCATGGCAAATTCGGTAACGGGAAGATTTAGTGTCTTTTTATACTCCATCCGTTCCTCCAAAATCACATAATAATAAAATCAAACCTGATGTTTTTGCAAAGGCGGGAAAGTATTTCCCATCTCCCGCCAATTGAAGTAAATTGAGTTATTCAAATATCTCGCAGATGCTGGGAGATTTATTTGTGCTTATCTTATAAAAAGTTAGTATCTTGTATTAGCAAAGCATTTATCTGTCAAGGCAATTGAAATCGAAATACTATTATCATTTCCCTGCCCTGCCCTACTGATCCCTGACACCCGACCCCTGAACCCTTTTCTTCTTTCTCCTTAAACCTTGATCCTTAGACCTTGAATCTTGAACCTTAATCGCTTATGAGCTTCTTTTTATTTATATCGGATTTTCTAATATAATATGGAACAATTAATTCTGCATCTTCAACATCATTATTCAAAAACTTCTTGATTCCTAAAAAGGCTACTGTAGAAGCTTTAATAACATTAAATTCCTCAGTCATAAAGTTAGCCAAACCGTCAAGTTTATCTTCAATAACATTTCTGCATACTTTAACTCCATCACCGATAAACAGACAAGGTTCATTTATATCTTTTATTGCCATAACAGGAATAAAATTCTTTTCCTTAATTTCTTTTTTTAGAACTCCATTTATGAACCTGTAACGTGAAGAGTAAACCTCACCCTTTCGTGCATCTGTCATAATGCATATCAGATAAGGAGTTTCGGGCAACTGTGCAGCAAGAGCATCGAGGGTTGATATAGCTGCTACAGACCTTCCTGTTGCTTCGGCAAGGCCCTTTATGCAACTTATACCTATACGAAGCCCTGTAAAGCTACCAGGCCCTGTTGTAACAGAAAATCCGTCCATATCATGAGTATTGAAACCGGAGATTTTAAAGCCTTCCTTTATCATACTCATAAGATGTTTTGAATGAGTCTCCTGGCTTTCATTGAAAAGCTCCGCAAGAAGATTATTATTCTGAACAATCGCCACGCTGCAATATCTAGCAGCTGTATCAACAGCTAGTATTTTCATAATAAGCTATCGAACCATATGCTGTCATTATAGTTACTCTTTTTTATTCTGTTCATGCTTTATATCATCTGCATTAAAACCTTCGATAGCTAAAGGGAGGACATCATTCATCTGCTTCACAGTGATAAATTTAATCTTTCGTTTTACATTTTGAGGTATCTCTTTGAGATCTTTTATGTTTTTTTCAGGTATAATTATCGTTTTTATGCCCGCTCTAAGTGCGCCTAGTGCTTTTTCCTTAAGACCCCCGATAGGAAGAACTCTTCCTCTTAGTGTGATTTCACCGGTCATTGCCACATATTTATTAACAGGTTTATTTATAAGAACTGAAATAAGAGCGGTTGCTATTGCAATGCCTGCAGATGGACCGTCTTTGGGAATTGCACCCGCTGGAACATGTATGTGGACATCGGTATTTTCAAAAATATTTTCTTCCAGGCCGTAAAGAGATAGATTGGCTCTTGCATAGCTTACCGCAGCCCTAGCGGATTCCTGCATTACTTCCCCAAGCTGCCCGGTTATTATAAGTTCTCCTTTTCCTGCAAACAATTCAGCTTCAACATAAAGGACTTCTCCTCCAACCTGTGTCCATGCAAGACCTGTAGAAAGCCCGATTTGGCTCTCCTCCTGGTCCATTTCGGGTATAAACTTAGGAACACCAAGATATTTTTGAAGATTTTTTCTTGAAATATGAAAAGAACTCTTTTCGCCTTCGGCTATTTTTCTTGCTACTTTACGGCAGATAGTGCCTATCTCCCTTTCCAGATTTCTCAATCCGGCTTCTGATGTATATTCGGTAATTATCTGCTGCATAGCTTCCGAATTGATCGATAACTTCTGGACATTTATGCCATTTTCCTTTGTCTGGCGTGGGAATAGAAAGGTTTCAGCAATTATTTTCTTTTCTTCCGAAGTATAACCTGAAAGGTTTATCACTTCCATCCTGTCAAGAAGAGCTGAAGGAATAGTATCCGTTAAATTTGCGGTAAGAACAAACATTACCTTTGAAAGATCAAAAGGAAGATTAAGATAATGATCACTGAAAGCAAAGTTCTGCTCGGGATCAAGGGCTTCCAACAGCGCAGCAGAAGGATCGCCGCGAAAATCAGCACCAACCTTGTCGATCTCATCCATCATAAAAACAGGGTTGTTTGTACCACACTGTTTTAACCCGGTTAAAATACGTCCCGGAAGTGCACCAATATATGTACGTCTGTGCCCCCTTATTTCAGCCTCATCCCTTATTCCGCCAAGAGATATCCTTACAAATTTTCGTTTCATTGCTGTCGCTATAGCTTTTCCAAGAGAAGTTTTCCCCACACCGGGAGGACCTACAAAGCATAAAATCGGACCCTTCATTTTTGGATTAAGCTTGCGAACGCTAAGGTATTCCAGTATCCTGTCCTTTATATTATCAAGCCCGTAATGATCTTTATCGAGAACTTTTTTAGCATGTTTAATATTGAGAATATCCTTTGTTGCTTTGCTCCAGGGCAACTCAACAAGCCAGTCAATATAGGTTCTTATCACAGAAGCCTCTGCAGAATCGGTATGCATCATTTCAAGCCGCTTAAGTTGCTTTTCAGCTTCTTTTTCAGCTTCTTTAGGCATTTTGCAACGTTTTATTTTTTTTCTGTATGAAGTAAGCTCCTGGCTTCTTTCGTCATTATCACCAAGTTCCTTGTTAATAGCTCTCATCTGCTCCCTGAGATAATAATCACGCTGGCTTTTTGATATCTCCTCTTTCACATCGGACTGTATCTTGGCCTGCATGGCAGAAAGCTGCACCTCTTTTGACAAAAGTTCATTTACTTTTTTAAGACGTTTAAGTGGATCGATAAGTTCAAGTAACTGCTGGGATTCTTCGATTTTCAACCTGAGGTTTGAAGCAACCAGATCGGCAAGCTTTCCAGGATCATTAATTCCTTCCAGAATTGAGCCAACGTCACCTGTAAGTTCTCCCCGGAAAGCCATAATTTTCTCTGAGTTTTCACGTACAATTCTCATCAATGCCTGAATCTCAAGAGAAACATCTTTGAGTGGTGCCTCTATGATCCTTTCGATTTTCACACGATAAACTGATTTTCGCCTGACATAATTTAATATTTTCGCTTTCGCTATCCCTTGCACAAGAGCTTTGACACGGCCATCAGGAAGCTTTAGCATTCTTAACACCTTGCTTACTGTACCAATACGAAACATTTCATCTTGCCCCGGATTTTCGACATTCGGGTCTTTCTGGGTTACAAGTAACAAAAAGCCGTCTTTTCTAACCGCCTCCTCCACAGCTCTGACCGACTTTTCGCGGCCTACAAAAAGCGGAAGAAGCATATCCGTAAAAATAACGACATCCCGTACCGGCATAAGCGGCATAATTTCAGGGAAATTTGTATCGTTTTCGTCCTCTTCGATCATCTTAATAAGATCATCCTTATCGGTCTCGCCCATTTTTTCTCCTGCACATCTTATTCACTATAACAATTTAAAGTTATTAGCACAAATTAACGTTTTATTAACGGGAAAATTTCAATGTTTGATATATAATAATTTTGGAAAGTCCCTCTGCTTAAATTGCGCTTCATCTTTTGTCATGGCAGCGCACAAATACATACGCTGCTTTTACTTGTGATTCATATGCCTTGCATATGTAGCTTATTACAAGATTGCCTGACTTATGAGTTTTTTTTACATATCTATTTTAATATGATACCTTTTTAATATGATACCTTCTTTATATAAATCAGGTTTATAAATATATAACAATATTTTATTTTGGCAATAACAGGCTTGATTTTTTTATTCAATATACATAAGTTACACATTAACAAACTCAACAAAAATATGTAATTAAAAAGTCCCTGACAAACAATTTATTTTATTTTTTTTATAAATGATGTTAGAAAACTAACCGTTTTTACTCCTTCTTTAAATGAAAATGAAAATTACAGAAATATTATTGTTATATCTATAAAAAGGTTTGTTATGTATTATTATATTATGCATGTTTTAACATTTATTATCGGGCTTTGTTTAGGAAGTTTCATGAATGTGTGTGTATACAGACTCCCTCTTTCCAAATCGATTGTTACACCCCGTTCAATGTGCCCCGGCTGCAATAATTTTATTAAATTTTACGACAATATTCCCGTTTTAAGCTATATATTTCTTGGAGGGAAATGCAGAAACTGTAATATACCTATCTCTTTCCGCTATCCTATGGTTGAAATTATAAGTGGCCTTGCTGCCCTTTCATGTTTTATTAAATTCGGACTTTCCATTGAATGGCTGGTGTATTTCGCGTTTGCTTCGTCACTTATTGTAATTACCTTTATTGATATAGATCATAAAATTATACCTGATGTAATCTCTTTGCCCGGCATACCAATTGGTTTATTGCTGGCATCTTTTGTACTGCCGTCAATGAACTTTAAGGAATCCATTATTGGAATTCTTGCTGGTGGGGGAAGCCTGTTTGCCATAGCATGGATATACAGTCTTATTACAAAAAAAGAGGGCATGGGCGGAGGCGATATAAAACTTCTTGCAATGATAGGTTCCCTCACAGGATGGAAAGGCGTATTGTTTACAATTTTTATTGCTTCGGCAACAGGTACACTGGCAGGAATTGCTGTGATGCTTAAAACCAAAAAAGGTGTGAAACTGGCTGTTCCCTTCGGACCGTTTCTTTCTATTGGCGCCATCTTATATATCCTTTTTGGAACAGAAATTATTTCATGGTATTTTAATATGTTGATGTAAGTTATAAAAATATATTTCATTTATTGCTATAGCCAATTTCAAAACGCCCCATTTTGCCAATCCCAGCATTGTATTTTACTTTCACACTTTAGTAAAACGTAAGCGCTATCCGAAAAGCACTCAATAGAGCCACTTTTCAAAAAGCAGTGCGAATCTGAGCAATCCAGGAAATACCCCGTTTTTTGCAAAAATATGTTCCCGATTCAATATTTGATGGGCTTTTCAACTCCATCAACTTCATTAATATATGGATATTTTATATCCATATATTAATCCGAATCCACAAATTATGCATACACCTTATCCACAAAGCATTTTATTAATAAAATATATTTTTCAGAATTGATATAATACATATTCTATTAAGTAGGTTACAAGCATTATTAAGCCTATTAAAAAGAATGGCACATAGGTTGCTTTAGATGAAATCAAGCAATTGCAAATGAATCATTATGAATCTTAAACATCGTTTTTTAACATGTGACAAATAACAACATAAGGAGAAAGTATTATGAAAAAACAATTTTTAACAATCTTTTTGACAGTGGCAATCGTTGCCTTTGGCATTACCGCTTTTGCAGGCCAGGATATGGGATATGGCCCAGGCAAAGGTCAAGGACCTGGACCCGGAGACGGACAAGCATATGACCGTGGGTCCTGCTATATGAATAATCTCAGTGATGATGAGATAAAAAAAGCTAACGAAGAACGTGAGGCATTTTTTAAGGCAACTGAGGGACTAAGGCAGGATATCTATGCGAAGGAACTTGAATTAAAAAGTGAACTTGCTAAAAAGGATACAGATACCGAAAAAGCAATAAAAATTCAGAATGAAATTTCCGAGCTTAAATCTCAGTTCGGTCAGAAACGGCTTGACCATATGTTGAAAATGAAAAAGATAAATCCTAGTTTGGTCAGAGGTTTTGGCGGTCATAGACGTGGTGGACAACGTGGAAATATGATGGATAAGCCCTGTATCGGCAAAATGAACTAAAATTTGAATATCGATAGATTATTACGGTGTACTTCAGATATAATAGCCATCCACCCAAAACGAGTCTGCACCATCATCAGAAGCCTCACCTCAGGCCGGGGGCAAATAAGCCCCGGCCTGGAGTGAGGCCGGATCATAAAATGGAAACATCTCCAATCCCCTGCCGAATCACTTCAGGAATGTCATTAATCAGCGAAACAACACTCGATGGTTGTCCCGGAACCGGACCTCCATCTATTACTAAGTTGATCCGGGTTTTATAATATTCATGTATCAAAGAGGGATTATCGAAGACAGTACCATCCGGCATAGTAGCACTAGTTGTAATAATAGGATTGCCAAGCTCTTCAACAAGAGCAAGACAAATTATATTGTTTGGAACCCTTATTCCTGCAGTTTTTCGGTTTGTAAGCATTATTTTCGGAACCAGCTTTGATCCTTCAAGTACAAAAGTGTATGGCCCAGGCAATAGTCGTCTCATCGTCTTATATGCATAGTTTGATACCTTCGCATAATCGCTTATGTTTTTTAGTCCGGAACACATGAAACTAAAAGGCCTGTTTTTATCTCTTTGTTTTAGTAAATATATTTTCTCAATAGCCTTTTTATTCATTATATCACAACCTATCCCATAATATGTATCGGTTGGATAAGCTATTACTCCGTCTTTTTTAAGTATATCGACTACCTTGCTGATAAGACGTTTCTGCGGATTTACAGGATTGACTTCTATAAGCATAATTGCTCTTTTAATGATTAATTAGTTCATAGTCGTTGTTTGCGTTATAATCAGTTTTTTTCAAATCAATTAATAACGATAATTTGTTGTTTATTGAGCCACTTTCAAAACGTTTCAGTTTGGTCAAGGTCAAGGCGGGTGAAAATTTTAACCGCAGGAATACATGGAGTATTTCGAGGATTAAAATTTTCACCCAACGCAGAGATCGGCCAAAATGGGACGTTTTGAAACTGGCTCTTGGGAATAAATATAATGAAAATATGTATTTGCTCAGCAGTTTTATTTCTTTTTGCAATCAGCAGCAACAACCTGGACTGCCGGGCAGGTGAAATTTTTTATAAGGACCAAAAACAATTTCTTAAGGATAATTTGCAGAACAAGAAAGATATGTATCCGCGAATCGTCCTTCTGTACCCTCCAGAATTATTCTGGATAAACGATTTGAAATTATACGGCGTATTTCATACACTTGCAAAAGACCCTGTCCCGGCTCCAAACCGATTTATCCGCGCGCCTGACGGCAGCATATATCATGCTTCGGAAATACGGGATATTTTAACTAAATTAGAGATATACCCCAGGTCCAATGATGAAGCGATTAAGTATTCGGCATTAATTACCTACTGTATGAATAGGAATGATCACACACTTAAACAAAATGGGCTATTATATGGTGAATATGAAAAACATGTTCACAATCGAAACACGGAAGCTATTAATAAATTATCCAAAAGAATGGTAAGTAAAATTAAGGATCCGGAAAGCGAGCAAAAAGATAACTGTTTTATAGTGACTTTTTATGTCAATACATTTGAATCTCACGAATACTGGGACGCGTCTTCTTATAGCATATCAAAAAAAACCGTCCGAATTGGTAAAGATGTGTACGAAATTATAAAAGATAAAAAAATAAAAACCATCGATTTATCAGGAGGATAACACTATGTATTCAGAAAGATTTGTTGTTATAGGTGGTAATGCGGCAGGGATGACGGCAGCAGCAAAGGCCAGACGTGTAAACAAGAATCTGGAAATTAAAGTATATGAAAAAAGTCCTCATATATCCTACGCTACATGAGGCGTTCCTTATTTTATCGGCCGGTTGGTCGATAGCGCTGAAAGTCTGACGGCCAGAACACCATTGGAGTTAAAGCAAAAGGATGGCATTGATGTAAAAGTACTGCATGAAGTAAAAGAGATCGATCTCAAACAGGGCAAAATACTTATTTGCGAAAAAGATAATCCCAAAACATGGTGGGAATCGTATGATCAATTGATGATTGCTACAGGTGCTGCTTCTATTAAACCTGCGGTAGAAGGAATAGACGCAAAAGGAATTTTTGAGGTAAGCAGCCTTAAAAGCGGGTTGGCTTTAAAAGATTTTATTGAAAAGAGGCAACCGAAAAAAGCCGTAGTTATCGGGGGCGGTTATATCGGACTCGAAATGGCTGAAAACCTTATGTTGCTTGGAATGGAAGTAAGTCTGATAGAAAGAGCCCCGGAAGTTATGCTGACTCTTGATTCTGACATGGGAGCACTGGTCTCAAAGGCTCTGATTGAAGCGGGTGTAAAGCTTTATAGAAACGAAAGTCTTACTGGCTTTGAAGCCAGCAAAGGTTATGTTTGCAGAGTAGTAACTGACAAGAGGACGCTTGAGGCTGATCTGGTAATACTTGGTATGGGTGTAAAGCCCAATATATTACTGGCTAAAGAGGCAGGAATAAAAATTGGAATAACAGGGGCTATTGAAGTCAGCAACACCATGCATACAATGGCTGAAAACATATGGGCCGGAGGTGATTGCGCCGAGTCCTTTCACCTGATTAGCAAACGGCCTGTAAATATTGCTTTGGGTACTGTTGCAAACAAGCACGGCCGAGTTGTTGGTATTAATGCAGGCGGAGGACACGCCGTTTTTTCAGGACTGGTTGGAACTGCAGTAAGCAAGATAGGCAAGGTGGAAATTGCACGTACCGGTCTTCAGGAAAAAGAGATCCAACAAACCGGGATAGAATATATTACTTCTGTCACAGAAAGTATGACCCGACCAAATTATTATCCGAATGCCGGTCCTATCTCGGTTAAAATACTGGCTGAAAAGAAAAGCGGAAAACTGCTGGGCGGCCAGATTGTGGGAGAAACCGGTTCCGCCAAACGCATTGATATTCTTGCTACAGCACTGCACGCCGGTTTTACGGTGGAGGAAATAGCCGATCTGGATTTAAGCTACGCACCTCCTTTTTCCCCCCTTTGGGATCCTGTGGCTATTGCCGCACGCATTGCAATGAAAAAGTTGATGTAATAAAACTTAAAAGTATCTCATCTAAGAGTAAGCCAAACCAAGTCTGATTTGTTATCTGACGTAGGAATTGACTGAGCGGCTGTCTTGTGTCATCTGGCAATATCAAAATGTAGAGCCAGTTTCAAAACGCCCCATTTTGGCCGATCTCTGCGTTGGGCTCAAATTTCAATCCTCGAAATACTCAATGTATTCCTGTGGTTGAAATTTTCTCCCGCCTTGAGCTTGACCAAACTGAAACGTTTTGAAAGTGGCTCTGTAATATAAACAAGGACAAACCTGGGCTAATGGAATTGAAGCAAGGGTTTCCACCTATAGCTGGAAAAACAGCAAAAGTTCTGATTTTGGGCACGATGCCCGGGGAGGAATCTTTGAGACAGAACGAATATTACGGCCATCCAAGAAATTCTTTCTGGAAAATTATGGCCTGTTTGTTTGGGTTCGACTTTTCTTTAAGATATGAAGAAAGAACGAAAATTTTATTGAAAAACAGAATAGCACTATGGGATGTAATGAAGTCTTGCGAAAGGAAAGGCAGCCTTGATGCAAACATAAATGATGAAACGATCATTGAAAATGACTTTGCTTCTTTCTTTCAAAGATATTCAAATATAAGAAATGTTTTCTTTAATGGGGCAAAGTCTGAAGCAGAGTATATTAAAAGGGTTTTGCCCAAGCTATCAGGATCTGAACACAAGATAAAGTATAAGCGGCTTCCGTCAACAAGTCCGGCTATGGCCCAATTGTCGTTTGATGCCAAGCTGAAGGAATGGTCAATGATTAAGGCAATAATATAAATCACTTTTGTCCAAAAACGGTTTTCGATTTACTTCTTTCTAAAACCGTTTTTGGACAAGAGTGATAACAAATATTGTCACATTAACGAGCCACTTTCAAAACGTTTCAGTTTGGTCAAGGTCAAGGCGGATGAAAATTTTAACCGCAGGAATACATGGAGTATTTCGAGGATTAAAATTTTCACCCAACGCAGAGATCGGCCAAAATGGGACG
>Ga0180732_1000142_pt1 | contig 69209 bp, 64 predicted proteins | sample KR11_01MetaG_FD_148674 | JGI IMG/M metagenome (GOLD analysis project Ga0180732, IMG submission 148674) | Groundwater microbial communities from the Olkiluoto Island deep subsurface site, Finland - KR11_0.1 MetaG | ecosystem: Environmental > Aquatic > Deep subsurface > Groundwater | place... | reverse complement strand
AAAAGACTTAGAAGAAGCCAATAAATTAGGAAAAAAAGAGATAAAAAGGCTACAAAAGGATTTTATAAAAGGATAATATAGGATAAAATTAATATATAAGTAATCTTATAAAGATATGTCAAAAGTTTTAATAATAGTTTCAATAATAATACTTATTCTAATATGTTTATCATTGCTGGGCATAGTAAGATTTGTATGGAATAACGAAGATATGGCTGATGAATATACTCTTTTTGCTACAACGTGCAAATATAGGGGCATAGCTATTCAAACTGGAGATAGAGTCGTTCCAATATTACCGATAATAAAATTTTGTATGCCTATATGATGTTAAAGGATTAATAAGTTTTATACATTGCGGAAAAAATGCTTGACCAAAAAAATGGAGTGAAAATGGTGGCAGGGCTGGTTTTTGGAGATATTTTGAAAATATTTGAAAACAATGGGGGAGAAGGCGTGTTGCGCAATGGATAAGTCCAAAAAATCGCTTTTTGAACGATTTTTTGGTATAATGCGGAGTGATGAGAAAAGAATTAAACAACTACGCTTTTATAGATAGCCAGAATCTCAATTTGGGTATCTTGGAATTGGGCTGGAAATTAGATTTCAGGAAATTTAAGATATATCTTAAAGAAAAATATGGAGTATCGAAAGCGTATCTTTTTATAGGATACTTACCCGAGAATCAAGATATGTATAGATCTCTTCAGGAATATGGATATCTGTTGGTTTTTAAGCCAGTCCTCAAAAATAAAGATGGAGCTGTAAAGGGTAATGTCGATGCGGATTTAGTTTTGCGGGCCATGATTGATTTTGATAAATATGATAAAGCTGTAATCGTGACAAGCGATGGGGATTTTTATTGTTTAGTTAAATATTTGTATAATAAGGAGAAACTGGCAAAAGTATTAAGTCCAAGCCATAAAAATTGTTCTATTTTATTGACTCGAGCCGCAAAAGAGAAAATTATTTTTATGGATAACCTTAGGGTAAAGTTAGAGTATCAGAAATGAAAAAGCACTGCTAAGGGACGAAACCCAGAGAAGTGCCTTCTCGTCGTGATTCTATTTAAAGTATAGCAACCTATTATATTTTGTCAATAGTTTTAGTGTGGATAATCAGGACGAGTAAGGCAGGGACATTTCCGAAGAAAAAAATTGGGTCAGGTCTGGTTTTTAAAACAATGGGGGAGAAGTAAAATAGTGCCAGGTACCAATTATAGTCGCTTTTTAAGCATTTTTGGCATAATTTTGGTATAATAAAAAAATATGGAAGAGCAAAAATTTTATTACGCCCCTCCTAGTCAAGGGAATTCTTACCAGGATAGAATCCCAAGAGAAGAATATCTCCAGGGTATCTTTTATCTCCTAAAAGAAAGCTGGAAGATTTATAAAAAAAGAATCAGAACCTTATTAGGCATATTAATAATTCCAGTAGGATTTTTATTATTTCTTGATATTTTAATTTATTTTTTAGAAAAGACAGATATAATATACACTATTTGGTTTTCGGGAGTGGGAGCAATCTCCTTCTTTGGCTCCGCTTTTCTTTGGTTTTTGGCATGGCCTTCCTTAATCTTTAGTATTAAAGACGATACAGGGATAAAAGAATCTTATCAGAAAGGATGGAAGATATTTTTTTCATACATATGGGTATATCTTTTGTTCATTTTGATTATCTCCGGAGGATTTTTACTCTTTTTGGTTCCAGGAGTCCTTTTTTTGATATGGTTTAGCCTATCTGTCTTTGTTTTGGTTTCTGAGGGGGGAAAAGGATCCGGCGCCTTGTTTAGAAGTAAATGCTTAGTTCGGGGAAAGTTCTGGAAAATATTATGGAGATTTTTGATTTTAGGACTGATAATTGGGGCAGGATTGTTTTTGGTCTTTTCTTTAATTTATTTCGGATCAGCGAATAAGCATATAGAATATCAAATAAATGAGGTAATGGGCTATTTGATCCAACTGTTTATTTTGCCTTTTGTGATAATCTATGCGTTTTTAATTTATAAAAATCTGAAAAAAATTAAGGCCACGATTCCTTGTCAAGAATCACTAAAAAGGCGGAAAATAAAATATATTTTGCCCGGGCTTTTAGGAATAGGGATTATCGGGTTGGGAATAAGCATTTCCTTTTTTAATATATTTTGGGGCAGAGACATTCCTCCCATTGATGATAGCGATTTGTGGCTTTTAAGAGTAGAAATTCCACTAGAAGAAAATTCATTTTATTATTTTAAAGAAATTGGCGAAAAATTTTATTTGCCCGAAGGGAAGGGCGATCTTTTTGAGAGAATGGCTACAGGAGAGCAATGGGATCCGGAGTTTGCGCAAGAATTAATAGAAAATAATAAGGAAACTTTCAGATATTTCGAGAAAGCAGTGGCGCTTCCTTATTTTCAAGAGCTGGAGTGGCAAGACCCAAAAAGCATTAGCTATAATACTAGTATTTTTGGCATGAGAGGGATTAGAGATATGGTCAATTTGAACTTAATTAAAGCTAATTATCTTTTCGTTCAAGGAGAAGAAGAGGAAGCGTTCGATTTACTCGTTAAAACAATTAAAATGGGGCAGATATTGCAAGACAGCCCTAGGTCATCGTTGATTCCTTATTTGTTAGGCATGTCTGTAAAAAATAGTGGGTTAGAAAAATTAAGGGAGTTAATATCCGACGCTACCCTTTCGTCAGAGATATTAAAAAATTACATAGATGAGCTTAAACAGTTTGAAGAGAATAAGGAGGGCTTAGTAGGAAAATGGAAGATGGAGTATGCGGCTTTTGCTAATGCAAAATTAAAAATTGATGCATATTTTGATGGTAAAATTCCTGATGAAGCATTAGAAGAAGTAGGGATGGAAGGATTACCCATTTCACCGCTTTTTGTTCGGTTAAATTATCTTTATAAGCCAAACCAAACTCAAAGATTTTTTGTTGAGCATTTTCGTAATTTAGTTAATAATGCAAGAAAAAACTATTATAATGAAATGATTTTTTCTGAAACTGAGGCCACGCCTTATTCGGGAATAAAAATATTATTTACTGAAAATGTGATAGGTAAATTATTGCGCGATATTATGATGGCGAGCTTCGATGGTGCTTTTAAAAGGAGATGTTTAGAAGATTTTTCTGTGAGGGGGACGCAAATTTTAATGGCGTTTAAGGCCTATCAGGCGGAAACAGGAGGACTACCCACTAATTTAAATGAGCTTATCCCCAAATATTTTTCTGAAATTCCCAAAGACCCCTTTGATGGAGAATTAATAAAATATTCGGCTGAAAGAAAAATAATCTACTCTGTTGGCAAGGATTTACAAGACATTGGTGGAAACGAAGGAGGTGACTGGGGAGCAATGGAAAACCCCACTTTTAAAATTAAATTTTAAATGATTATCGCATTATAGGCACGTAGATAATCTTTGTAATTTATTTTCGCCCACCAGTATAATTTTTGATTAAGGACATCTCTACTAAGTGGTTCCCTATGGCGAGTGAAAATTGGAAAATTGGTGTCAATTTTATTTTTCCATTCCATTATTTATGTTTAAAAAATTAGCCGAAAAAGATGTAGGAGAAAGACTGCAAAAGATTATAGCCCAGTATAAACTTAGCGGTGTCTTGAGCGTCGCTCAGGTGAAAGGCTGGATTTTTAATGATTATGGCGATTCAGCGAGCGAGGCCAGTAATAATTTTCAAAAAAAGTTTTTTCACTGTTTTAAAGATATTAAAGTTATTACTGATATCAAAACTAAAGAATTTGATGAAATTTTGAGAGTCAGCACTGATGCGTGGAATGTCTTTCCTCACCGGTCGTTAGGCGGTAAATCTCCGCAGCAGATGGTGGCAGCAGAAATAAAAAAAGAATCCAGCCCCGAAAAGCTAAGTGATAGCCGTATGCCGAAAGTTATCGTCGGAGGTAGCGAAATGTCTTATGACGGTTATACGGCGATGCTGAAAGAAATGGGAAGACGCCAAAAGCCGTTTAAGCGACAGGTGGAAAAAGAAATTTTGCCTTCTTATAAAGAATTTTTATCTCAAGAAGAAAAATTATCCAAAAAGGAAGCGGAAGAACATTTTAGAGTTGTTGAAATTTTCTTTGAAAGAGCTTTCTGGGTCGGTTTTTTAAGATTTGAGGCAATTAGGCCGGAGTTCGCAACATATGAGTTCCCGCATTGGTGGCAAAACCATGTTCTTTTTCATGATCGGGACGAGAATGAAATCCTATCATCTCTGAAAATGTTCTTGTGTTTTATGAAAACAAAATTCGGCCGAGAATTGAACGGCCGAGAAATATAGATACAGAAAAAGAAGAAAATGGGGACGACTCTGTTTTTTTATAAAATACCGTTCCACTGTTCCGCTTTGTTGAGAACAACCCCTGACCGAGAGAGGTTGCTTGAGAGATAAAATTATCCTTTATAAATCTTCTTCATTTTGGAAGTCCCTAAAAACCCTGATCCCGATAAAGAAAAATAGTGCCAGGCACCAATTAATTCCAATTAATTCAGGCACCAATTAATTTGATATAATGAAACCAGAAAGGTCGAGACCAATAATTTTGTAAGATTATTAAAAATGAAAAAAATAACTTTAGGAGTTTTTGTCGCAGTAATGATTTTAAGTATTTCCGGCATAGCTGGAGCAGGCAAGTTAATTCCAGTAGCAGACCATGCAAAGGAAAAAGCAAAAGCAGACAACTCTCCGGTGATAGAAAAAACAGGCGACCACTTGGTTTTATCACCGCCAGGATTAGAAAGAGTTGTTTTTATTCACTATAAGAAAGGATATGGAGGATTCTGTGACAATGACGGAGTTTGCGAGAAAGACCTCGGAGAGAATCCTAGCTGCGCAGATTGCAAAAACGATAAAGACGAACCAGAAGATCCAACCACAGCGTGTTATGCCTTCTTGGGGGCCAAGTGGCAAGATCTGCCAGTGGATTATGTCATAGACCCTGATAATCCAGACGGATTAACAGAAGGATTTGTGGCTAATGCCATGTTTTCGGGGGCAGAAGAATGGGACAATCACACAAGCGCTGACCTTTTTGGAGGTTATGAAATAGATCATAACTCAAGTTGGGACAGCGATGCTCCTGACGGTAGGAACGAGTTGTTATTCGGAGATTATCCGGAAGACGGAGTCATCGCAGTAACAATAACGTGGGGATATTTCAGAGGGAGACCCAGTGCTAGAAAAATAGTTGAATTTGATATTTTGTTTGATACTGACTTTATTTGGGGAGATGCCACCATTGATTCTGTAGTAATGGATTTGCAAAACATAGCTACTCATGAGTTGGGGCACGGTGTCGGCTTGGCTGATCTATATGAAACAGTCTGTGTCGAAGAAACAATGTATGGTTATTCCAATTACGGAGATGTCGGGAAGAGAGACCTAAATACTGGAGATGTTGCCGGGATTCAAACACTGTACGGCGGATTTTAATCCTTGAATACAAAATAATTTTAATATGAGACAAAGCGAAATCTTTCAATTTTAGAAGATTTTGTTTTTGTGTGTAAAATTAAAATGTGGTCAGCATATCTATTTTTTGATAGAATGAAAATATGCTGAAAACAGAAAACAATTTTGCCTATATAGATGGAGCTAATTTATATGAAGCGGTCAAAGATCTCGGTTGGTCAATTGATTATAAAAGATTCAGAAGATGGTTATCTGAGAAATATTCTGTCAAGAAAGCATATATTTTCATAGGTCTGATTCCTAAACACAAGAGCATTTATACATATCTTCAAGAGTGCGGATTTACCATTGTGTTTAAGGAAGTTGTTTATGACGGAGTCGGGAAACCAAAGGGGAATTGTGATGCGGATTTAGTTTTGCAAGTAGTCAGAGATTATTATGAGCATAATTTTTATAATGCGTTAATAGTAAGCAGCGATGGCGATTATGCGGGTCTAGTAAAATTTTTATATGAGAAAAACAAGTTATTAGGCATATTATCTCCAGCGCCCAAGGGAAAATGCTCAATACTTCTGAAAAGGACTGGGGCTAAAATATCCTATATCAATGACCAGATATCTATTTTGAATACGAGAAATGAAAAAGCCCCCAATGTGGACGGAACCGCACCAGGGTCTTTTTCGTAGTGATGCTATCATATTATCAAACGCATGATGCTTGTCAAGTCATTTTCTGGATTGTAGGGATGTGAAAAATGGTGGCAGGGTTGGTTTGAAATTAAAATGCATTATTAGTTATGAGTCCTCCAATTGTTGAAAAAATAAGTAGTCCGGGTCCAGTATTTCTGATTATTCCATTTATTATAGTGGTGCTTTTTATGATTAATTTTAATCGGACAAATAATGGAAACGATAAAATAGATTGTCTGACGCATAGCGTCACATTTGGAGAGTTAACATCTCTTTCAACAGGAACAGTAGTCACACAAGAGGATGTTGACGAAATTAACCAAAAGCCCCTATGCAGAGATATTTGTTTAGAACAGATAAGATATTCCAAAGAAAATCCGCACTGGCAGGCGAACAATGGTTTGAGGAATATTTGCAGGGATATAGGGTTGCCGTTGCCTATTTGATAAATAAAATAGTGGCAGGCGAGATTACGCTCAATTACTAAATCATTAATATGGGGAAATTTAATTTTAAAGACGAAGAAGATTTTTTGAGGATCAAAAATGAAGCCGAAAGATTTTATCAAGAGATAGGGGTAGTTTATTGTCCTTATTTTAAGGTCAATATCGCATTTAACACAAAGGGACTAAAACATCTTAAATTTAAATCAAACAGGCAGGCCAGGCCGCGCAAAGATCAATATTCGAGATTTAAACTTATAGATTTGGCTCCCAAGGTTTTAGAAGAGTCACATACACTACAAGGCGTTTGGCAGATAAGAAGGTTTGAATCTCAAAAGACGAATAGTAGATGGGAGCGAGTTATGAAAGATGTAATTTATTACGAATTCATTGCAGTCATAAATAATGTGAGAGTAAAAGTTATTATTAAGCAAACATTAGGTGGGGAGAAGCATTTTTGGAGCATAATTCCATTTTGGGGCATTAATAAAGAGACGAGCAAGAGGATTTTACACAGCGGGGACCCGGAAAATGATTAAATCAACCAAAAAATACCGTTTTGCGGTATTTTTTGGTGGCGCTTGGTTACAGCTTGAATATAGCCGTGACAGGGCCAATGCCCTCCAAACACCATTTACACTATAGCATAGAATAAGATGTCAAACAAGAGTTATTAACAGTTGATTGAAATGATAGCGGCGGGCGCTAGATAAGATAAGTCCAAAAAATCGCTTTTTGAGCGATTTTTTGGTATTATGGAATGGAATAAAAATATGACACAGGAGGAATCGTTGAACACAATGAAAATGGGATACAATGTATTCTTAACTGGCCCGCCGGGAAGCGGGAAAACTTTTTTATTGAATAAGTATATTGATTATTTAAAAGAGAATGACCAATCAGTGGCAGTTACAGCCAGCACAGGGATTGCCGCGACCCATATGAACGGGACAACTTTGCATTCGTGGTCTGGGCTTGGAATAAAAGGAACTCTTACAAAAAGCGATATTAAAAAGTTAATGAGAAAGCCATACTTAAGAAAACATTACAAGAATACTAAAGTTTTGATTATTGATGAGGTTTCAATGCTCACAGCAGACCAGTTTGACGCAGTGGACCATGCTTGTCGGCAGTTTAAGGGAAGTTTTATGCCATTTGGAGGAATGCAGGTTGTTTGCTCTGGAGACCTTTTTCAACTTCCGCCGATAAACAAAAGCGGTAAGGAAAAATTTGTGGTTGAAGCAAGGGCGTGGAAAAATATGGATATGAAAATTTGTTATTTGGAAGAACAGCACAGGCACAAAGACAAGGATTTATTTGCTTTGTTAAATCATATTAGAAGCAACAATATTGAAGAATCCAAAAAGATATTAATGAAAAGGTCTCAACAAAAAGACCTTTTGGGAATACCTACGAAATTATATACCCACAACATTGATGTTGACCAGGTAAACAGTATTGAGTTGGAAAAGATTGTGAGCAAAGAGTTTGTTTACCATATGACTGCCACAGGAAAACGAGAGGTTATAGACACATTAAAAAGGGGGTGTTTGGCGCCAGAGCGTTTAGCGTTAAAAAAAGGAGCGCGGGTGATGTTTTTAAAAAATAATTTTGAAGTTGGGTATGTAAATGGAACGCAGGGCATGGTGGTTAATTTTGATATTGAAGGACTGCCGGTTGTTAAAACCATTTATGGCGAAAAAATTACTGCGAAATTAGCCAGCTGGACAATTGACGAAGAGGGGAAAATAATAGCCAGAGTAAATCAGTTGCCATTGCGATTAGCATGGGCCATAACAGTGCATAAAAGCCAAGGAATGAACTTGGATGCTGCAGAAATTGACCTTTCCAAATGTTTTGTTGAGGGAATGGGATATGTGGCATTATCCAGGTTGCGTTCTTTAACTGGCCTAAAGCTTATAGCAATAAATGACATGGCGTTTTATATAAACGAGAAAGCGCTTAATATAGATGAAGAGTTAAGAGAAGCGTCTAAAATAATAGCCCAAGAATTAAAAAAGATTTCTCCAAGTGAAATAGAAAAGAGGCATAACCAATTTTTGATATAATGGTATAATTAATATATGATAAAAACCAATCCAATGCCATTGCGAATACTTTTCTTTTGGTCAGGAATAATTGCCACCCTGTCTTACAGGGCAGTGATTGTTTTAACTTATTTTGACCCACTGTGGATTAAAGTGGCTTGGTATGTCGGGACAGTCGGTTTTATTATTTATTTTGGACACAGGTACAGCATAGAGAAGAAGAGAGCTCAATTGGTTGAGGATTTGCAATTGATAAAAGCAGTGCAAGATGCCAAAGATATCAATAAAGAAAAAACAGAAGCATTATGTTATCTTGTGGAAACAACATTAACCTCTAAAGCACGCTGGAACTCAATGTTTATTTTCATAACATCCATAATTGCGCTAATTATTGGTTTGGTGTTGGATATAATAAAAATGTAAAATTGTGTTTATCGTATCAAAATGATACGATAAACACGCATAATTGATACGAAAGACATGGAAATGAGCCAAAGACAATCAGAAATACTTTTAACAATCCTTAAAAATGGAGCATTGTCGTCTTCTGCTATTTATACAAAAATAACAGAAATTGGCGATAAGATTTCTCTTGTCACTATTAAGCGAGCGCTTTCTGATATGGCGGAATCTGGACTTCTTGTTGTCTCTGGTTCTGGGCCGTCTACAATTTACGAAGCAAGCGCCAAAGGCCGCTTATTTTTTCCTATTGATGCAAGAGAATATTGCACTGTAGAGCCGGACAAAAGATTTGGCTTAAACCGATATAATTTCGAACTATTTCCAGATGTGCCTGCGAACATATTCAATGAGAATGAATTGAAAGCCCTTAATACTGCAACAGCGGAATACAAGAAGCGGACGAAAAATATATCTGCAGTTATTCAAAAGAAAGAACTGGAGAGATTGATTATTGAGCTTGCATGGAAATCATCAAAAATTGAAGGCAACACATACACTTTGAGGAAGCAGTGGAAAATCTTTCAAGGGTCATCTCAAAAGCGAATACAGCTTATGCCAAAGCACTGCTCGCTCTTGTTGGAATTAGCTATATTCAACCATTTGAAGATGGCAATAAACGAACAGCGCGTCTAATGGCTAACGCATTATTGATTTCTAATGGCGTTGCTCCGCTTTCGTACCGGAGCGTAGACGAGAATGAATATCGCGAAGCAATGTTGGTGTTTTATGAAATTAACTCGCTTATGCCTTTCAAAAAAATATTTGTTGGTCAGTATGAATTCGCTGCCACGAATTACGCAGTTAAGTAAAAGAATCTAAAATACTGCGCAAGAAAGGTGTCAAAAAATCGTCCCTCGCCGTGCTCGGCGCGGGACGATTTTTTAATAATTATGTGTGTATAATTTATTTACATTGCTATTGACAAATAATTTTACATAAATTAAGATTGAATAATTGGTAATGAAATAATACTTTTATGTTTTCAAAATTTATTCAACAATTGAGAAAAAAGGGCAATTTTACGCAGGAATTTTTGGCATCGGAGCTAAACATCTCTCGACCCACATATGTCCAAATAGAAAAAGGAGAAAGAGACCTGACTATTTCAGAAGCTAAAAAATTGGCTGCTATTTTTGGCATCTCTTTCGAGAATTTTTTATCTTGCAAGTCGCCGAATCCGAAAATTATTTTAGAAAATACATTGAAAAAAAAGAAGTCAACTGGCAATCTTGAAATTAGAGTAACGAGAAAAAATTTAGAAAAATTTAAACAAGTCCTATTATATGTGTTGGGGAAAATAGGGAGCAAGCCGAATGTCGGCGAAGCCGTGCTCCACAAACTGCTCTATTTTATTGATTTTGATTATTACGAAAAATTTGAAGAGAATTTGATGGGCGCAACATTTATTAAAAATTATCATGGTCCAACATCTGTTGAATTAGGGGCGATTATGAAGAAAATGCAGAAAGATGGAGAGATAGAGCCGGTAAAGAGCCGATATTTTAAATATGACCAGAAAAAGTATTTGCCTCTTAAGCGTCCGAATCTCAATATCCTTTCCGCTCGGGAAATAGGGCATATTGATGATGTTTTAGCGCGACTTTCGGATAAAAACGCAAAAGAGCTGGAGGATTATTCTCATGGAGATATTCCTTGGAAGGCGGGCGAGGAGGGACAGCCTCTTTCTTACGAAAGCGTGTTTTATCGGGATGAGCGTTATTCAGTAAGAAATTACGAAGATGAGCTTTAATGAGCTTCCGGAATTCTCTAAAGAATTTAATCAATTAGCGAAAAAATATAAATCGCTTCCTGGTGATTTAGAAGTATTTAAGCGCGTAATAGCCATAGTGCCTTTGGGGAATGGCAAGCATTTCAATGTTATCACTAAAAATAATCAATGCGCTATTGTAAAAGCGAGATTGTTTTGCAGGTATTTGAAGGGCTCGACTAAGCTTAGAATTATTTACGCATACCACGCAGAACCCCTTTCTTTCTGTTTTTTGGAAATATATTTCAAAGGCAAAAAAGAAAATGAAGACCGTGACAGAATAAAATTGTATCTAGAAAATATTTAAACAACAATTTTTATTGGTAGAAAAAACCGTCCCGAGCTTTCGCTCGGGACGGTTTTTTGATAGAATTAAAAAATGATTGTTTATATCTTATTGGGTTTTATGCAAGGGATATTTGAGTGGATTCCCATTTCCAGCGAAGGAGTAGTGGCTTTGGCAAGCCAATTCCTTGTGAAGGGCATCAACCCTGTTGATATTGCTTTATTTTTGCATTTGGGAACTTTTTTAGCAGTTATGGTGTATTTTTGGAAGGACTGGAAAGAAGTTTTATTATTGAAGAATAAGGAATTATTAAAGTTTTTGACAATCGCAACTTTGGTTTCTTTAGCTATTGGATTTGTTTTGTATAATTTTGTCAGCAAAGTGGTTTTGGGAACTGGCCTTTTATTCATCACTGGCTTTGGTTTGTTGTTTACTGCTTTTTTCAACAAACGCAGGGAAGAAGTTGGGATAGCAGGCAATAAGCTCGCCTTGGTTGCTGGTATTTTTCAGGGCTTGGCAGTCATCCCGGGATTTTCTCGTTCTGCTTCCACGATTTTTGCCTTATCTTTGGGCAAGAAATCCCCTTTTGATATTTTGAAATTATCATATATGATGTCAGCTCCAGTTGTATTGGCTTCGTCTGGATATATTTTCCTTAAAAACCCCGCGATTTTAATAAACGGCTGGATTGCCTTGCCAATAAGCTTTTTGGTCGGGCTGGCAAGTTTGAAAATTTTGTTAAATATTTCTTCAAGAATAAGCTTTGTTAAGTTTGCCGTTATTTTTGGTATTATTTGCTTACTCGGGGGACTAATGGGTTTAGTTATCTGATTATTTCATAAAAAGAGGCGCCACCCAGAGTCATCCGGGCGGCGCTGTTTGTGACTTTTTGCCACGATGCTGATTGTTGTTTGAGAGAGGACAAGGAGAACTATCAAGCTTTTCTGGGAAATCTCCGAACCCCATGGATGTCAGTATGGCCAAGTGTGCTGGTATAGATAGGTTGATGAAGGTTATATTGGAGAGTGGAACCAACATCAATTGTCCAGAAATAGGGAGCGGAGCAGAAGGCACGAGCACAATGTAGAGAATTTCCTCATCAATTTGAGTCACGCCTGTTAGCCAGCCCAGAAACCGATTGCTTCCCCACTCAACCAGGACTACGCCTTTTGCCTGCCTTGTTTTGATCCTGAGGATCTTATACATTATGGCTCTGAATGGATGGGAGAGCATAATTACATAACCAATAGCAGCCAGAGCTGCCAGTGTCAAGGCGCAAGCAACAGACCACTTCAGTATAGTGTTTTTCAGTCCAATGATTTCGAGAATGGGTTCCCATATGTCATTGGATACTCGCAGAGCCCCAATCACAATGTAGGAAATGGCTGCAACAGCCACTCCCCAAAGCATTGCCTTCTTTAGCTTCATATTCACCTCCAGTTTATCGCTGTTTATTTGTTAAAGACCGGTCGTAGATTGTAATAATCTTATTCTTAACCAAAAATCGTTTGCTGTCAATTTTATGTTTGCCAAAAAAGAGCATAAAAGTTAGAATAAATAATCAGAGATTAACAGATTAATAAAAATATGAAGAAAAATATTACGCTTGAGGATGTTAAGGCAGACCCCCAGATTGATGAGTATATAAAGAGGAGTACAGAATTTTTGAGCATTTACCATTATACAGACCACGGAATCGACCATTGTAATCTTGTGTCAGAAAGGGCGCGATATTTGGCAAAGGAAATCGGATTATCGGAAAAAGACCAGGAGCTAACATCCATTGCTTCTTATGCGCATGATATAGGCAATGTTTTAGATAGAAAAAATCATGAATATTGGGGAGCCCTAATGTTCCACAGTATATTTCAGGACAGAATGCCTGCCAATGAATTAGCAACTATTATGCAAGCCATTGCCACCCACGACAATTATCGGGCCCGGATTGTGAATGCTGTTGCTGCAGTTGGGATGATAGCGGATAAATCGGATGTGAGACGGAGCAGAGTAACTGAAAAAAATAAAAATCAGATTGCGAGGGATATTCACAACAGGGTCAATTTTGCCGCTACGAATAATAAATTTGAGGTGGATAAGAAAAATAAAAAGATTATATTAACATTAGAGATAGACACCTCTTTTGTGCCAGTTATGGAATATTTTGAGATTTTTACATACAGAATGGTTCAATGTAGAAAAGCGGCCCAATTTTTGGGCTATAAATTTGGGTTGGTTATCAATGATTTCAAACTTCTTTAGAAAAGTTAGGGTCAGACCCTAACAAATAAAATCCCGCGTTTCAATAAACTCAATGCGGGGTTTTTGTTTTTTTAGCTAAACTTAAAGCAATATCTGTGGTTCGACATCTATTGACCAATCAGGCCCTATCAATTTTTGAATTGTTTTCTTTGTTTCTGACCCATCACCCTTTATTTTCACCACAAGGTGCCAGAAGTATTTATTTTTGACTTTTGACACCAAGGCCGGAGCTGGACCGAGTATTTTTAAATTTGGCAGGGGCTTCTGGATTTTTCTTTTGAAATCAAGCGCTTCTTTTTTTGCAATTGCGTTATCCTTATGAGAGAAACTAAGTTTTATAATTTCTGAAAACGGGGGATAGAGAAATGGCTTACGATGATTTAGCTCTGCTTCAAGAAATCCATTAAAATCATTTTTTCTCAAAAAATCAAATAGGTAAAAATCAGGATTGTATGTTTGGATGAGCATTTCTTTTGCCAAGCAGGAAACCTTGAAAAATATCTGCATTAGGCGTTCTGGAGACCGGTATTCTGGAAAATTGAACAGCGGGTCAGCCAAGATAACAACGCCCAAATCCGCTTCTTTTTTAATTCCTAAAGAAAACAGAAGTTGAGTCCCTATCAAAGTATTGTACTTTCCCATCTGGAAGTCCTGCGATATCTGCTCCTGCCCTTTTCTATCAGGCGCAATGTCGCTGTCTATAATAACGGCTTTCGCTTTTATTTCTTCTATTTTTTCAAGCCCTTCCATTACTTTTTGCGTGCCAGTTCCAAGATATTTTATCCTCCAGCCATTGCATTTTGGACACACAGAAGGCGGGGTCATTGTCTTTCCGCAGTAATGGCAAATCAATAAACCGCTCTTCAAGCCAGGGCCCTTGTGATATACCATTGGCGTATCGCATTCCTGGCACTTAATTATATGACCGCAATCTCGGCATAAAATTGCAGTTGCCAGTCCCTTGCGGCCGACAAATATAATAACCTTTTTGTTCTTAGAAATCACGCTAATAAGTTTTTCTTGAAGTTCTTCGCTGAAAATTGAATAATTTGCTTTTCTCACCTCTTCTTTCATATCCACGATATTAATATTCCGGATAGACGATTGTTGGTCGCTCGCCGGCTGAAATGATTCGTATTCTCCGATTTTAGCTCTATAAAAAGAGTCAAGAGAAGGAAGTTGGCTCCCAAGAACTATTTTTGCTTTAAAAATTTCTGCCAATTTCAATGCCACGGTTCGGGTGTGATATTTTGGATGCTGGTCCCAGGATTTATAATTCTCATTTTCCTCTTCGTCAACAATTATTAATCCAAGATTAGAGAAAGGCAGGAACAAAGAATTTCTTGTGCCTATTATAATATCAATTTTGTTTTGTTGAACATTTTGCCAGCATTTTGTTTCTTCAGATGTCTTGAGCTCGCTGTGGAAAACTTTTATGTTTTTTGAAATTTTTTCCAGAAACAAAAGATATTTGTTGATTCTATTTATTTCAGGAACCAAAAATAGGACAGATTGATTATTTTTAATTGCGATTTTAATTTCTTGAATATAATTTTGGATTCTTTCAGGAGAGTTTAATAGAATAGGGCGGAAAGATTGGACTTGTTCCTTGTGGGTTGGTCCTGTGGATGAAACTTCTTGGGTAAAAAGCTTTTTTCTCCTAAGAATCGCTTTGGGGATAAATAGTTTCAGCACAATACCTATTGGGGAGATGTAATAATCAGACAACCATTGGCATAATTCCATTTGCGGTTTGTGGATAATCGGTTCTTGTGAAATTATTTTTGAAATAGGCTTGAGTTTGAAATAATTTTTTTTGAGTTTCATTTTTATATTTTCTATCGGCTCAACGGTTTTTACTATTGCCTTAATCTCTGCCTTACTCAAGGGCACTGAAACCAAAGAACCGATTTTTAGCTCTTGGCTAAAAAAATAGGTAAGGACTTGGGAATCGCAATAAGCGATTTTCACTAATGGTATCACTTCAATAATATACATAATAAATAAAATAGAATATCGTCAGTGATTTCAGTATAATTCCAAGTTACACAAGGGTCAATTTAGAAAAAAAAAGAAACCCTCAAGGGGTTATAAAAAAGGGCGGGCCTGCATCCGTCCTATCCATCTCAAAGAGATGGTGGTTGTGGCGCAGGCCCTTGCGGATGTCCGGCACTGGAGTGGCTGACTCCAGTGCAGGAGAGTTTGTTTTTAGAGAGCTGTTTCATGTCTCCTTCCCGGGAACGACGAAATGCATACGAAACTACCATGACGCTCCCGAGGAAGGAGGTACTACGTTGAATTTTCATAATACCCCTGTTTCTTTCATTTGTCAATATGTTGATATCTGTTTTTTGACAATTTCTTATAATCAGGTAAAAAGAAAACAGAAAAAAGAAATCCAGCCCTTTTTGGGACAGCTGTTTCACAATCTAGAGAAGGAGTGGTGGAAATGATTCGCGAAGTAAGAGGGAATAAACAATTGGAGGTTATCGCAGGATGTATGTTCAGCGGAAAAACCGAGGAATTGATTATTCGGCTAGAACGCGCGAAAATCGCTGGTTTGGATTGTCTCGTTTTCAAGCCAACGACCGATACGCGCAGAAAGCCAGGAACCATCAACACTTGCAATGGCAGGGAATTCTCGGCCCACGATTTGGAGCCCGGGGCAGAGACCGCAGAAACTATTTCGTCTATCGTCGGTCGCACTGCCTTCCGAGAAGCTGATGTTATTGCGTTTGATGAGGGACAGTTTTTCTCGGAAAAACTCACAGCTCTCTGTGAAGAGCTAGTTACTATGGGCAAGCGGGTCATTGTGGCTGGTCTGAACCAGACCTTCGCAGGCGAACCCTTTGGACCAATGCCATATCTTATGGCATTGGCTGACGAAGTAGTCACCTTAAGCGCTGTTTGCATGAAGTGCAAAAGAATCGGTGCTGCCACTCGCACCCAAAGATTGATTGACAACAAGCCAGCGCCTGTCAACAGCCCAACTATTCAAGTCGGCGGATTAGAGTCATACGAGGCCCGCTGTCGTGATTGTTGGGAAAAGGGGACATAGGTCTCCTCAATATGAGAACTGGCAAGATGCACGAACCCTGCTGTCTGGATTTCTTATCCAGTCGGCAGGGCTTCTTTTTTTGATTTTTTTGTGATAATTTAAAGGAATATGCTGCATAGAGTTTTTATTGCTATTAATTTTCCAGAAAAGATTAAGGACAGATTATTGGAGTTTGAAAAAGAATACAAGATTCCTGCCAAATGGGTTAGCAGGGATAATTTACATATTACATTGAGTTTTTTGGGCAATTTGGATGAGAATCAACTCGTGGAGACAATTGAGACAATAAAACGCGTTTGCGTTTCGCATAATCCAGCGAATATTAAATTGAAAAAAATTTGTTACGGTCCGCCCAAAAAATTTCCGCCCAGAATGGTTTGGGTTGAAATGGAAAAAAACGAAAAAATGGCAAAGCTCCAACTGGATTTAGAAAATAATCTTTTTAATTTGCCGAGCTATCAGTACAAAGAGAACGAGAATCATTCTTTTCACCCGCACATCACTCTTGCCAGAATTAAAGCATTTGAATTTAGGGCGTTAGGAGAAAGGCCGGAAATAAACGAGGAATTGGATTTGAGCTTTGAGGTCAATTCTATTGAAGTAATGGAAAGCGATTTAAAGCGAAATGGCGCGGAATACATAATATTAGAATCAATATCGCTTGGAGAAGTCGGAGATAATAGTTAGTTATTAATTCGTATTGCATAATGAAAATACATTTTATAGGAATCGGCGGAATAGGAATTTCTGCGCTTGCCCAGTATTATCTTGCGAAAGGAGCGGATGTTTCCGGCTCTGATTTGGTTTCTTCAGAAATTACGGAAATGCTGGAGAAAAAAGGGGTTAAGGTTTTTATCGGCCAGCATAAAACCCAGAACATTTTGCGAGGCATGGATTTAGTTGTTTATAGCCCAGCAGTGCGAGAAGACAACCCAGAATTTATGGAGGCCAGAAAAAAGAATATAGAATTATTCAGTTATCCACAGGCGTTGGGTAAATTAAGCAAAGATTATTTTATTATTGCGATTTCTGGAAGTCATGGAAAAAGTACTACCTCGGCAATGATTGCTTTAATTATTATCAAAGCCGGATTTAACCCCACAGTAATCTTAGGAACTAAATTAAAAGAATTCGGCAATAGTAATTTTAGATTGGGCGGCATACCAGAAGATGGGTTAGAAAATTCAAAATTCAAAATTCAAAATTCAGAATTTAAATTTCTTGTGATTGAGGCAGACGAATATCAGGCGTCATTTCTTAATTACTGGCCAAATATAATTGTGCTCACCAATATTGAGGAGGAGCACCTTGATTATTTTGGCAATTTAGAAAATATTTTTAGGGCTTTTCGTGATTTCGTTAATCATTTGCCAGAAAGCGGAACTTTAATAATAAATTATGACGACGAAAATGCCAGAAAAATCGAAGAAACGCTAAGCGACAGAGATTTGAATATTGTCCCTTATTATTTAGAAATGGAAGAATCTTTTGCTATTAGGGAAATTTTAAAAATTCCGGGCAAACACAATATTTCTAACGCTCTTGGAGCTTTGATGGTTGGGAGGGCGCTTGGAATAGCGGATGAAGTATCTTTAGGCGCGCTTGCTGATTACAATGGGGCTTGGCGTAGATTTCAAATTTATGAAATAGGTCTGGGAGAAAGGGGATTTACTCTTGTTTCTGATTATGCCCATCATCCCACGGAAATCACCGCAACATTTGCCTCTGTCAGAGAAAAATGGCCGGAAAAGGAAATTTGGGCAGTATTCCAGCCACATCAATATCAACGGACATATTATTTGTTTGATAAATTGGTTGAGGTGTTTTCCAAATCAGAGGCGAAGAAAATAATAATACTTCCTATATATGATGTTGCTGGCAGGGAGGAGGGAGAGATTAAACAAAAAGTGGATTCTCTGAAATTAGCAGAAGCGATAAAGGAGCGGGTAGAAAATAAGGAAATTTTTTATCTTGCTGATTTTTTAGAAGCGAAAAGATTTATTGAAAATAATATTAAAGGAGGCGAAGTGGTTGTTATTATGGGAGCTGGCGATGTGTATGATTTGGTCAAAAAGTTCTCCACTTGACGCTAACAAGAGCAAGAGCTAATATATCATAATGTTTTAGTTTCCAAGAATGAACACTAAAAGGTCGCGACATGCAAGTTAATTTTTTAAAACTATGAATACAATATATTGGGTTATAATTGGTTTAGTTGTGGTCGGTCTAGCAGTTCTCCTTGTTAAAAAAGGATGCTGCAAGGGTTTAAAAAAGAAGAATGGCGCACCTGTACCAACTTCAAGCGACACAGAATCAAGCGAATAAAAATTTTCAATAGATTTTGAATAGATAATTTCTCAAACCAAAAAGCGCTTACAGCGCTTTTTGGTTAATCAGGCTAATATTTATCGAAATTCTGCCGAGATCATTTCTCGGCAGAATCTCAGCCAAATCTCAACAAAACGATGCTAAGTACGATTACGTACGATTACGAGGCCGGGCCTCGTAATTTTCGTAAAATGGCGGAAGCCACGCCAGTATTGAGGATTCTCGCAACCCGCCCAGGGCGGGTAATTTTTGGGGGAAAGTTATCCACAGGCATATTTGTTCATAGTTATCCATAGTTCTTACTTGTATTTATCCATATTTATGATTTTAAAACAATCATAATAACTTTGGAAACCAGGTTTTCAAAACCAGGTTTTCAAAATGAGGTTTCCAAAATGAGGTTTTCAAAATGGCTCAAACTGTTGTGGAATTAGCAAATTACTTCAAATAATTTGATTTATTTTTTGAATTGTGTTAGTATTTATTTTACAATTTCAGAACACACAAAAATATGATTAGAAAAATAATTGACATTTTAACAGTAATAGCGATGATTGTCGTAATCATCGTTTTTCTCGTGGAATTGACTCCTGTTTACAGAACAGTAGTTAGCGTGTTTAGCGCAAGCGCATATGGTTTCTAAAAATACCATTTCTTTATCCGCAGAATTGCGGGAAATAAAAGGCGAGAAAGTAGAAGGATTGCGCAAGCAGGGATTTTTGCCTGCTGTTGCTTATGGTCCTAAAATAGGAAACGCTTCGCTTGTTTTGAATTTAAAAGAGTTTGAAAAGGTTTTTGCTGAAGCAGGGGAACACGCCATAATTGATTTAAAAATAAAGGGGGAAAAAGAGAATCATCCTGTTCTGGTTCACGATATTCAAAAAGACGGTGTTTCCGGGAAAATAATTCATATTGATTTTTATGCGCCTGACCTTGAAAAGAAAGTTGAAGTGGCTGTTGAGCTTGTGCTTGTTGGTGAATCGCCAGCAATCAAAAAGCTTGGAGGAACGATTATTAAGACAGTTTCAGAATTAGAAATAAGAGCATTGCCGACAAATATTCCTGATGAAATCAGGGTTGATATTGGATCCCTTGACGCTATAGGCAAAGAAATTTTTGTAAGGGACTTGGTTGTTCCAGATGGTGTTGAAGTTTTGAAGGACCCAGATGAGGTTTTGGTCTTGGTGGCTGCTCCGACTAATGTTGAGGAAGAATTAGAAAAGCCGATTGAAGAAAAGATAGATGAGATAGAGGGTATGGTTAAAAAAGGAGACAGCGAAATAGAAGAGGGAGAAGCGGAAGGAAAAGGAGAAAAGAGAGAAAAACAAGCGCCTGAAAAAGAGTCAAAAGAAAAGGATTAAGCCAAGAAAAAAAAGGGACAATAAAGGCGTTTTGTGATAGAATATTGTATGATGATTATTTATCACAAAAATAGGATTTTTAAGGTTGCGAGTTGGGCACTTTTGGTGTCTTTTTTATTTTCCATATTCAGCGGGATTAATCCTTTGCTTGGACAGGTATCTATTGTTTTGGGAGCAGAGGATTTGGTAAAAACATGCCAAACATTATTAGATGATGATAGTGGCGGGTGTGGGTCTTTGTCAGAAGAACAATGCCAAGAGACGCTTAATAAATGTTTGGAGTTTTATCAGGCGCAAAGCTCATATTATGAGGATAAAGTTGGTGAAACGCAAAAAGAGGCAAAGACATTGCAGAATAAAATTTCTATTTTTAAGAACAAAATCAGTGGGCTGAATAATGAAATCTATAGAAGTAATTTGATGGTCAAAGACCTTAATTTACAGATTGGCGATACTCAAGCATCCATCGGAGTAAGTACAGCGCAGATAGAGGACTCAAGATTAAAGTTAGCAGAGCTGTTGAGGACAATTTATGAGCAGGACCAGCGCTCTCTTTTGGAAATTATGCTTGCTGAAAACGAATTATCTGATTTTTTTGACGAGTTGGCAGCGCTTGAAGCATTGAATATAAAAAATCAGGAGCTGTTGGGGCATATTAGGTCATTAAAGGTTCAATTAGAAGTTGAAGAGGGCGCGCTTACCAAAGAAAAGGGGGAGCTTGAGCAGTTAGTTGTGGTGAGCACTCTACAGAAACAAGAGAGTCAGAAATTACAAAAAGAACAGGAGTCCATCTTGCAAACCACAAAAGGCAGAGAGGATTTATATCAGGCATATATTAAAGAAACCCAGGTAAAAGCGTCTGAAATAAGAAAAAGAATTTTTCAATTAGCCCAAGTTTCAGAAGAAGAAGCGCCAAGCTATGAAGAGGCCTATGCAATAGCGAAATATGTGGAGACAATTACCGGAGTTAGGCCAGCTCTTTTGTTGGGATTAATGCAGACAGAATCAGCTATAGGGAAAAATGTCGGACAATGCAATTGTTCTACTCGTTCGTATTGCAGATATCCTGATATTGGATATAAAGAAGTTATGCATTCAGGTCAGTGGGACGCATTTTTACAAATTACCGAAGGACTGGGAATGGACATTGGCACAACGCCGATTTCCTGCTCTATAAGCGGAGGCAAGGTCCAATGGGGAGGCGCAATGGGGCCTGCGCAGTTTATGCCTAATACTTGGTTAAATCCCTCTAACCCGGATAAGGGATATAAGAAGAGGGTGGAAAATATTGTTGGTGGAACAGCTAATCCGTGGAGAGTTAGAGATGCTTTTTTAGCAGCTGGTCTTTATTTGAGTGATTGGGGAGCTGGGAGCCAAAAACTCCAAAAAGAAGTAGGCGCTGTGACTGCCTACCTATGCGGGACAAGCGTTATGACCAGCCGTTGTCAAACAGCTGGGGGCTATTCATATAGAAATCAAGTGATGAATAATGCTTCTGAATGGGAGGATTGGATAGAAGAGGGAGTGTTTTAAAAATATTTTTAGGAACTTATTTCTAATTCGCTGGCAATATCGTCTAAAGCCCCTGCCATAACCTGCTCTAAATTGTGCCAGGTTTTTTTGATTCTGTGGTCAGTGATTCTGCTCTGTGGAAAATTATATGTCCTTATTTTCTCCGCCCGCATTGCCTGTCCGATTTGTCCTTTTCTATCAGAACCCTGTTTCTGTGCCTGTTCTTTGATTTGTCTTTCTAAAAGTCGGGCTTGGAGAATAGACAGGGCGTTTTCTTTGTTTTGGAGTTGGTTTCTTTCTGTTTGAGAAGTAACCACTAAGCCGGTAGGTATATGGGTAATTCTTATGGCTGTTTCTCTTTTGTTGACATTTTGTCCTCCTGCGCCAGAAGATTTGTAAGTATCTATTTGGATTTCATCTGGCTTGATTTGGATTTGGGATTTGTTCGGCTTAGGCAATATCGCCACAGAAGCGGTAGATGTGTGTATCCTTCCCATTTTTTCTGTAGTTGGAATCCTTTGAACTCTATGTACGCCTGCCTCATTTTTCATTTTAGAAAATGCTTGGTCTCCATTAATTTGGAAAATAACTTCTTTGAATCCTCCGAGCCCTGTTTTATGTTGGTCAAGGAGCATTACTCCCCAGTTTTTGGATTCAGCGTATTTTGAATACATAAAAAATAAATTGGAAGCGAACAAAGATGCCTCTTCTCCGCCGGTACCAGCCCGAATTTCCACAATAATCGCATTTGGGTCTTCTCCTTCTCCGCTGATTTCTCTAAATCCTTTCCCAATTTCTTTTTCCAATTTTTGTTTTTGTTTCAAAAGATTTTCTTTTTCCTCCTGCGCTAAAGCAACAATCTGAATATCTTTTTCAGTTGTGAGTATTTTTTCAGCGTCAATAATTTGGTCGTCAATCTTTTTTAATTCGTCTTGTTTTTTGACGAGCGAAACATACGCTTCTTTTTGTTTGTTCAATTTACCAAACTCTTCCCAATCCAAGGACTTCTCGGCCTGCGCGAGTTGTTCCAATATTGCCTCATATTCTTGTTTAAGTTTTTCTAAATTTTCCATGTTTTATCATTTTAACACAAAAAACCGCTTAAAGCGGAGTTTTTGTATTTTTACAAAGTTATTTTTTCTTCATATCTTCCTTCTTGGCAGCGCGCTTTTTGAATTTCTGAATTTGTCCCATTGAGTCAATCACCTTATCCTTGCCAGTATAAAAAGAATGGCAGCCAGAGCATACCTCTACATCAATGCTTTCTTGAGTTGAGCCGACTTCAAAAGAGTTCCCACAAGAACAGTGAACTTTTGTTTTTGGATAATATTTCGGATGTATATCTTTCTTCGCCATATAACGATATATTAGCAGAAATCAAATTTCTGTCAAATAGCTCTTGATTTAATTTTTGGATAGTGATATATTGGGGATACTTTAATTTATTATAATCATATTTATGCCTGAAAAAGAAATTACAAAACCTAAAAAAACAGATTATGGCATCAGCGTTGATGAAATGGCCGAAGCTGGCGTTTATTTCGGTCATCGCATTTCCAAATGCCATCCCAAAATGAAGCCATATATTTTGGGCGTTAAAGGAAGCGACCATATTAATATTATTGACCTTGAACAAACCAAGGCGTTCCTTATCAAGGCCTTAGATTATATCAAGGAACTTACCAAAGAAGGAAAGACCATTCTTTTGGTTGGCACCAAGATTCCGACTAAAAAATTGGTCCAGGATACAGCAGAAGCGTGCGGTTTGCCTTTTGTTGTCCAAAGATGGATAGGCGGAACCCTTACGAATTTTAAAATAATTCGCAAGAGAATTGAGCATTTTAAAGACCTTGAACAAAAGAAGGCGAGTGGAGAGTTGGATAAATACACAAAAAAAGAACAACTTGAACTTGATAAAGACATGAGCCGTTTGGCGATAAAGTTCAGTGGAATAAAAGATATGGCGAAGATGCCCGATGTTTTGTTTGTGCTTGATATGTGCCGAGATTCTTTGGCCATAAAAGAGGCAAAGATGAAAGGGCTTAAAATTATTGCGATTGCGGATACGAATGTTGACCCGATAAAAGTGGATTATCCGATTCCAGCAAATGATGACGCTATAACTTCAGTAAAATATATTTTAGAAAAAGTTAAATCAGTCATTTTAGAAAATAATAAGGAAAAATAATATGATAGAAGTGATTAAAAAAATTCGTCAGGAAACAGGCGTGTCTCTTGCCTTATGCAAGAAAGCGCTTGAAGAAGCGGGGCGAGATGTGGAGAAAGCAAAAGAACTCCTGCGCAAGTGGGGGCAGGAATTGGCAAGCAAGAGAAGCGGGAGAGGAACCAATCAAGGGATTATAGAAGCGTATATTCATTCCAATAAAAAAATTGGCGTGTTGGTTGATTTGAGGTGCGAGACCGATTTTGTGGCAAGGAATAAGGATTTTCAGGAATTAGCTCATGAAATCGCTTTGCATGTTGCGGCGATGAATCCACTCTACTTGAGTACGGAGGACATTCCTTTGCAAGTTGTGGAGAAAGAAAAAGAGATTTACAGGGAGCAGATGGTAAAAGAGAAGAAGCCAAAAGAGATGATGGAAAAAATAATTGAAGGAAAGCTTGAGAAATTCAAAAAAGAAAATTGCCTGCTTTTACAGCCATATGTAAAGGATGCGGAAAAAACGATTCAGGGCCTTATTAATGATAATATTGCCAAGATTGGGGAGAATATAATTTTGGCGAGGTTTGTGCGCTTTGAGATTTAAGCTATAATAAAGCAAAGAATATGCTTAATTTGGCAGCTCTAATAATTTTGGTTATAAGTTTCGGCGGAATGTTTTTTATTATCATCCGCAAGTGGCCCAAACTAAGGACTGCGGAGATTATGGTGAGCGGAGCAGCCACTCATGAGCCGTTAAGAGAGCGATTCAGGAAAAAGATGGCCGGATTGGGTTCAACTAATGGATTCAGCACAGAGAAGCTAATGAAAAAAGCGTTGATTAAAACAAAAATTTTATTTCTCAAGGGAGAAAGAAGAGCAGACCACTATTTGCGGAAGGTTTCTCACTCTCAAAAATTTAAAGAAGATTACTGGGGAGAAATGGACAAGAAATAATTCAGAGATAATCCCGCCCGCCTAGCTCAGTTGGTAGAGCAGCTGATTTGTAACCAGCAGAGGTCGGTTCGATTCCGGCGGTGGGCTTTATTAATGTCTTTCATGGCTCATAGTTACTATAAATCTTTAGAATATAAAGCAAAACAGAGTGCTATCTCTAAAGAGAATTGGAGGAAAGGTATTTTTGATTTTTGTCGTAAAAGAGAGAAAAGAATTTGCGCAAGAGAGGGGTGTAATCAAATGTTTGAGACAACGCCATCTGACCCGAGAATCTATTGTAGTAGTAGTTGCGCTACAAGAGAAATACGCAGATTTAATAGAAAATTGGGAGTATAAAAATAGTCCATTCTCTGATGTGCGAAAATTACGAGGCCGGGCCTCGTAATTTTCGTAAAACGCCGGAAGCCACGTCAGATATAGGGAATCTCACAACCCGCCCAAGGCGGGTAATTTTTGGGGGAAAGTTATCCACAGCCATTCTTTGGTCATCCTTAGTTATTATTAGTCATTCTTTCGATTGTTTCAATCAGGATAAAATCTGCCGAGATCGTTTCTCGGCAGATTTTTGGCGATAGAGAAAAGTTGGCTAATTTAATATTGGTTATTTAAAAAATACAAGAGATGCTGCGCCAATAAGACAGGCGTTTTCTTTGAGAGGAGAGATTATGATTTTGGGGAGAGTAAGAAACTTATCAACATTCTTTTTTATTTCAGGGATAATCAAGTTATGGTTATTTAAAACAACTGCCCCAGACATAATAATTATTTCCGGATTATAGGCAACAATTATATTAGAAACCCCCCTGGCGTTTATTTTCCCGATTTGCTTTAGGAAATTTAGAATATTTTTATCTTTGATTGCGGCCAAGTCAAAAATGTCCTTTGATGTTTTGACCGCATACTTGTTTTTAATTTTTTTGGATTTTAGCCAAATTTTAAAGAAAATCGGCATATCGCTTCCAGAGCAATACGCTTCCCAATGGCCACTACCCTTTCCACACGAACAATTAAGGTCATATTCTGTGTCCACTATGAAATGTCCGACTTCTCCAGCACTTTCATTATATCCGGCCAATTGATGATTGTCCGCAATAATGCCTGCGCCTATACCACTGGAAATCGTGAGATAGACAAAATTCTTTGATTTTTTTCCAGCTCCAAAATATTTTTCCGCCCGCACTGCTGCGTTGCAATCATTGGCAAGCGCTACAGGAATTGAAAAATATTTTTCCAATGGCTTCACAATTGGAACTTTTTTATATGGTAAATTTGGAGGATTTACCATTTCTCCATTTTTGGAATCAATCGGACTTGGGACAACAACACCTATGCCTAAAATTCTTTTTTTGTCATAGTTTTCCAAAAGAGAATTTATTAAAACTATAATTGTTTCAGATAAGAGGGTCGGTTGATTTTTAATTTTTGGAGTTTGTGTTTTAAGCTGTTTTAAAATTTTTCCATTTTTAGAAATAATTCCAGCTCGCAAATTTGTAGCGCCTAAATCTATTGCAATTGCCAAATCTTTTTTCATAGACATAAATTTATTTAATATTAATCATTTATTATTTTAGTTTTGCATCCTGGACGAACCTGCAATAATTTTTAATTTTGAATTTAAAATTTTGAATGAATTTTTAATGATTTAATTTTGAGTTGTGGTTTTTGGTTTTTGGCTTTTTATACTCCCCTCTCTTCTATTTCCAACAAAACAGTGTGGCAGTTGATAGGGTAGGGGAGCAATTAATCAATAATCAATGATAATTAATTATCAATTAACAATCGTTTATTTATTATATCACTTTATACCACTTGACATATTTTTGAAAATGGATACAATTGTATATGCGTATAAGAATACGCAGGTTCTTTAAAAACTAAATAGCAAACGCAAGATAAATTTTTAGAGTTGTTCCGACTATACCTGTTTTGTCTGCGAAACTGAGTGTTTACGAAGTTGAGTAGAAACAAAACAGAGTACCCTGAGCGAGTCCGCGAGGACGCGCGAAGGATTTTTTTTGAGAGTTTGATCCTGGCTCAGGATGAACGCTAGCGGCGTGGATAAGGCATGCAAGTCAAACGGTCCCCCACCTATCGAACATTGCGCTTTGCGCAACCAAACGAAAGTTTATGTTCAATAGGTGGGGGACAGTGGCAAACGGGTTAGTAACACGTGGATACATTCCACTAAGACAGGCATAATCCCGCGAAAGCGGGACTAATTCCTGATAGTCCCTGCGAGCAATCAAAGGGTAAAGGTTTCGCAAGATTCCACTTAGTGATTGGTCTGCGGCCCATCAGCTAGTTGGTGAGATAATAGCCCACCAAGGCAATGACGGGTAGGCGGGGTGAGAGCCCGACCGCCAACAAGGGTATTGAGATACGGACCCTACTCCTACGGGAGGCAGCAGTCAAGGACCCTTCGCAATGGCCGAAAGGCTGACGAGGCGACGCCGCGTGAAGGATGAAGCCCCGCGGGGTGTAAACTTCTTTTAACTGAGAATAATTCGTGCCTCACTTTTGTTCAGCACTCATAATTTTGAATTTTGAATTTAAAATTTTTAATGAATTTTTAATGATTTAATTTTTAAACATTAAGTCATTAGGTCATTGATTAGAAATTAAAAATTAGAAATTAGAAATTGAACGAGTGCCGAGTGGAAGCGAGGCACGAGTGAATGTACCAGTGGAATAAGGGGCTGCTAATCACGTACATTTTGGTGCGTCCTTCAGGAGTAATCCTGAAGTGTAATCCTTCTTGGCCCAAGAAGGTGAGTCGGCTTATATGCTGGGAACCCATATTCATTATGGCAATCAGCAGGGAAGTCGCTTATAATAAAAGCAATGAGATTATCTCACAAAGATTCTATCACCAAAAAACAGCAAGAAATTATTCTTGGCAGTATTTTGGGCGATGGATCGCTGGAGTTCAATGGATTTCATGGAACGAGGTTACAGATTAAACAATCGGCGAGACACGGGGATTATGTCTTCTGGTTGTATAATCAATTAAAAAATCTCTGTAATTTGGAACCAAAACAGCGAAGAGATAATAATCAGTGGTACTTCAGTACGAAGCATTTAGAGAAATTGACAAAGTGGCATAGATTGTTCTACTCGCCAAAAAAGAAGATTCCTCGGGATATTAAAACTTTATTGATATCGCCGAGAAGCTTGGCGGTTTGGTATATGGATGATGGCTCTCTAGATTGGAGAGTCAGGGACCATTATGCCTTCACTCTATGTACAGATTGTTTCTCGCTTGAAGATGTTTCTTTATTAAAAGAAACATTGTTGCGAAATTTCGGAATCGAAGCGTCTGTCAATAATGCTTTGTGTAGAAGTATAAGATATCCAAGAATCTATATAGGTGCTAAAGGTAGAGATAAATTTCTATTTTTAATAAGACCATATATCTTGGATTGTTTTTCCCATAAATTGCCTCCATTATAAGTTGACCCCCCAGAGACTTCTTTGGATAAAACCAAAGAGATGGCAGGTTTAAACTGCCATAACACGCCGAACCCCTGTTAGATATATGTCTGATAGGGTGAAGATATAGTCCACATTGATAATTTATATCAATTAAGGCCAGCAGCAGCGGTAATACGTGAGCCCCGAGCGTTATCCGGATTTACTGGGCGTAAAGCGTTTGTAGGCGCCTTATTGTGTTTTCTATCAAATCTCTGAGGCTCAACCTTGGAGCAGTAGAAAAAACTAGTAGGGTAGAGGACGTTAGGGGTTGATGGAACCCTCGGTGTAGGGGTGGAATCCGTTGATATCGAGGGGAACACCAAAAGCGAAGGCATTCAACTAGAGCGATCCTGACGCTGAGAAACGAAAGCGTGGGCATGGAAGAGGATTAGATACCCTCGTACTCCACGCTGTAAATTATGGACACTGGCTATTGGAAGTGTCGACCCTTTCAGTGGCGAAGCTAACGCGTTAAGTGTCCCGCCTGGGGAGTACAGCCGCAAGGCTGAAACTTAAAGGAATAGACGGGGACCCACACAAGCGGTGGATCACGTGGCTTAATTCGACGATAAGCGAGGAACCTTACCAGGGCTTGACATGCTAATGAAAGTCCGCCGAAAAGCGGACCTACCCACAAGGACATTAGCACAGGTGCTGCATGGCTGTTGTCAGCATGTGCTTTGAAGTGCTCCCTTAAATGGGGTAACATGCGCAACCCCTACTCTGTGTTACAAGTGTCACAGAGGACTGCCACATCTTATGTGGAGGAAGGCGGGGATGACACCAAGTCAGCATGGCCCTTTGATGCCCTGGGCCGCACACGTGATACAATGGTTGGTACAGAGGGTTGCCAAGCCGCAAGGCCAAGCTAATCCCTAAAACCAATCTCAGTTCGGATCGGGGGCTGAAACTCGCCCCCGTGAAGCTGGAATCGCTAGTAATCGCGAATCAGCTATGTCGCGATGAATATGTTCCTGGGTCTTGTACTCACATCGTAAAGCGTCTGGCAGTTTATTAAATTAAGCAGTTAAAATCTGCTCCCTCATAAATCACCGTCTATGAGGCGTAGCTGAAAGGTAGTCAAGTTTCGTGAGGAATTTGGCGAAGGACCTGGAGGCAAACTGTAGCCCATTTTATAAAAAGCTCTATCGACCTATGGACTGGGTGGTGAGCATAGGGAAGATAAAATAATACGAGCTAAATGGGATGCGGGGAATAGTATAATAAATGACCCAGAGAGATCTTTATGGTAAGATTAAGTTATAAGCCATAAAGAAGTCAGCTAAGTCATAGTACTCAATACATAATTTATTATGTACTGGGGAAGGACTTAACCTATCTATGCTTTCAAAAGATTATATAATTGGGTTAACTGATGGAGAAGGAACGTTTCTTGTATATATTTGGAAACGCGAAAAAATAACACAAAATCCTAGGGTAGAGTGTTATTATGCGATAAAAATGAGAGAAGATGAATTACCATTACTTGAAGAAGTTAAAAAATTCTTTGGGTGTGGCAATATCTATTTTCAAAAAGAATATCGCAAAAATCAAAGAAATAATTATCGATTCCAGATAAGGAAAATTGATGAACTAAACAAGAAAGTTATTCCTCTATTTAAGAGAAATCCATTACATAGTCAGAAGAAAAGAGATTTCGAGATTTTTTGTAAGGTGTTAAATATAGTGAATAAAAAAGAACACCTTAATAAGAAGGGATTAGAAAAAATCAAGAAATTAAAACAAGGAATGCATAAATAGGCCTCCGCCGTATGCGGGAAATCCGCACGTACGGTAGGAACGGAAGATAAATTTAATATCATTTCATTCGCCCGTCACACCAAGAGAGCTGGTAGTATCCGAAGTCCCGCTTCTGCGGGCTCAAGGTAAGACCAGTGATAATGGTGAAGTCGTCCGATTAAATAATAAAGAAGGCGACCTGTCAACCGTAAGGTGACAGTAAAATCTAACTGTAACGGTGAAGCCGACCTGCTATTATGTTATAATAAAAACATAATTAGTAAGCGGTAATACCGTGGGAAGTCGAGGAAACTTAAAATGGAATAGTTCTGAAGTGAGAGAGCTTAGGCAAAGCTTAAGTTTATCTATAATTCAGAATAACATACTAATAGGTCTAATTTTAGGAGATGGATGTCTTTTTAAGAATATAGGGGATAAGAATTTCAGACTACAGATAGAGCAATCAGAGAGGCATAAGAGATATGTCGCTTGGCTATATAGTGAGTTTAAAGAATGGTCTTTGAATCCACCAAAATATGTAAGGCAACATTGTGCATGGCGATTCCGTACTCTTGCTCATCCTCAGATTACGAGATTTCATGAGATATTCTATAAAGATAGAAAGAAGATTATTCCGCCAGACATAGAAGGCATATTTACGTCTCCATTGAGTTTAGCTGTATGGTTCATGGATGATGGAGGAGTAAAATCAAACAAGACTAATCCTACTATTAGTACACACTGTTTTTCTTTAAAGGAAAACGAAGTGTTGACAAAAATTCTTAAGAAGAATTTTGGAATGAAAGTTAGTATACATTGGGACGGAAAAGGTAATCGATTATATATTCCAAGAAAAGAGATTAAAACATTTTTGGATATAGTATCGCCTTATATTCTTCCTTCAATGAAATATAAATTTCCTTTGACCCCGTAGAGACTACACGTTGGCTCCAACAAGTAATGTTGGATGAAGATATAGTCCATGCCTCTGGAAACACGAGGGAAAACATGAACAAGGCACGCGTAGCGGAAGCTGTGCGTAGATCACACAATCTTTATCTTTTTAATCTTGTTTACAGGATTAAGAGGATAGAGTGTCGACTATAGTTCAAGGCCGAGATATCTGCTTTTAACTATAAGGTGTTGACTAAAACACCTTAAAAAATTAGTCATTCATCGGTCGGGACAACTCCAAGAATTTATCTCAAATTGAAACCCAAAAAGCGCTTAAGCGCTTTTTGGGTTTTGCCACTCCCAGGCGAATTTTGCACTTGACAAGTTATATCATGTACGCTATTGTGTACATATAATAATATCAATAAATATATGAGCACAAAAACCACTATTTCAATTTCTGAAGCCAGAAAAAGAATTTTTCAACTTACCAAAGAAGTGCAAAGACCATCAGTGTTTTACACCTTGACCGACAATGGTAGGCCAAAAGCAGTTATAATGTCTGCCCAGGATTTTGAATCTTGGCAGGAAACCTTAGAAGTAATGAATATCTTTCCTAACTGGAAAAAGAACATAGAAAAGGCAAGAGAAGATTATAAGAAAGGCCGTACTGTTTCTTTAGAAAAATTACTTTTCAAAGATGGTTTCGTATTACAGAAAAAAGCAAATAAAAGGCCGAAGCATGTATAAAGTAGAAATTTCCAGAGCAGCGCAAAAAGATTTAAATAAGATAGATTTTACATATCGTCCGCATATTTGGGCAGCCATGTATGACCTGCAAAAAAATCCTTTCCTCGGCAAAAAATTAAGCGGTGACTTAAAAAATTGCTATTCTTTACGAGTGGGTGATTATAGAATTTTATACGAAATTTCTCATAGAATTTTAATGATTTTGATAATTCGCATCGGTCATCGCCAGGGCATATACAAATAAATAATAAATAAAAATAGTAAAAATAGTACACGTCCCCAATTTGTATTCCTTTAAGTATACAATAATAGTATACTATGAGAAACTATAATCATTATAAAATTAGAGAAATTATTAATAAAAATAGTACAGGTCCTCAATTTGATGATTAAAAATAGTACACGTCCCCAATTTGAGTCGTCCCCAATTTGTCAATTTGTATTTAATAGTTTGGCTTTTACACAGGTTGTTGTTGACAGGCGTTTGTATAAAGAGATAAGATAGAAAATATAAGAATATATTTTTTTGACTACACAATTCATAAACATCTTTATTTTTCCAATATTATGGAAAACATCAAAACTATCTTAAAAGAGCATCAAGAAGAAATAAAAAGGCACATTAGCGTGCTCAAGGAGGATGTTGACCAAAAAATTGGGCTCATAGGGGAACAGCACGGATCAATAATAGCGAAACTTGATTCTCATAGTGAAATGATAGAATCAATGTCAACACGGCTTGATTCGCATGGTGAAATGATAGCATCAATAAAAGAGGATACGGAAATCGTGAAAATAAATGTTGAATTAATTAAGGATTCCCTGAAAAGAAAAGTAGATGTTGACGAATTCGCAACTTTGGAAAGGCGGGTGGGGGTTCTTGAGGCAAGGGCACACAGGGGTTAAACGATTTTTTCTTTCTCCACAGGTTATTATTGACAGGTTTGCGCAAAGAGATAGAATAAAAGAAGAGAATACGCAATTATTTTAATATTCAGCTATTATTATTGAAGCAAGGTCGGGTCTTGAACATTCAAATTCATGAACAAAAAAGAAAATAATCTACTAACCAAGAAAGATTTTGAAAAGATATTATGCAAAGCTATGGAAGAGCAGGCCCAAACTATCATTGAGGCAGTGGATTTTGGTTTTGAAAAAGCCAAAGAAGACCGCAACGAGATTAAGAACAAACTATCAAGCTTAGAAAGAAGAGTTATTTATATCGAGGATGTAATAACAAAACACTCTAAAGAATTAAAAGAAATCAGGAAAGATTTAAAGGAGTTAAAATCGCAAGAACGACCCTTATTAGAAAGAGTTGCTTTACTTGAGAAAAAAGTGATACAATTGGAGGCAAGGGTAGCTTAATCTATTATCACGATAACTAATGTGTTTTAATAAGTAATATTAAAAAAAAATGAAGATTACTTTCAATAAAGAAACTTTATATACTCTTATAATCGGAATGTGCGTTGGAACAGTCGCAATTTTAGTGACTTTAGTGTTAACAGGCGGAGTGCCATGGTTAAGAGCTGCGGGTCAAGGAACCGGAGCTGGGGATGTGAATGCTCGTTTTTGGAATGGAGCTGATTGGAATAGTAGCTTAACTTTAACGGGGACTACTACACTAGACTGGAGCAAGACAAATGTTCCTAGTGGGATGATCGCTATGTTTAACGCCTCTTGCCCTACTGGATGGACGCGATTTACTGCATTGGACGGGAAATTTTTAGTAGGGGGGAGCAGTTATAATGCTACTGCGGGAGGTAGTAACACAATAACATTAACAACTAATGAATTGCCAGCACATACGCACACCGGGACGACGGCTTCATCGGGAGCCCATACTCACACCACGAGGGCGGGGTCATATGCGGAAGGATATCCGGAAGGAATAAGTAAGAGTGTTGTTACTGCTAGTACACTCGAGACATCTTCATCTGGGAGCCATACACACGCCTTTACGACTGATTCAACTGGTCAAGGTGCGAGCATAGATATTCGTCCTAGCTATGCCACCATTGTGCTTTGTACAAAAAACTAATTGGGATAGAAACTGTGTTAGTTGGGGACATGTACTATTTTCTTTCTTTTTCCATTTCGCATCTTTTTTTGGTAATGGGGGACGTCTTACTATTTTATTCACTCGCTTCTTTTTAGATGGTTAATCGGGGACGTGTACTTAATTGGGGACGTGTTATTTAATTGGGTTAATTGGTTAATTGGGGACGTGGGTTAATTGGGGACGTGTACTATTTATTATTACACTCTTCTGTCTTGCCCATAAATTGGGGACGTGCACCATTTTATAAATTGGGGACGTGCACCATTTTATTCTTCTTGCCCAAGGGTTACCCCTTACTTAATTGGTTAATTGGGGACGAGTACAATTTTATACTTCTTGCCCAAGGGTTACCCCTTACTTAATTGGCCTTAATTGGTTTAATTGGGGACGTGTACCATTTTATTCACTCGCATCTTCTTAGATTTTTAATTGTTAATTGGGGACGTGTAATTGGGGACGTGCACTATTTATTATGCACGAAAATTAATTGGGAATGAAATAATTGGGGACGTGTACTATTTTATTCTTTTAGGAATTTGGTACGCATGAGCATATTCTCTTGCCCAAGGGTTAACCCTTAGGCTTTTTTTGTTAATTGGGGACGTGTACTATTTTATTCTTCTTGCCCAAGTAATTGTTAATTGGGGACGTGCACTATTTATCTATTTATTCACAATAAATTGGGGACGTGCACCATTTTATTCTTCTTGCCCAAGGGTTACCCCTTACTTAATTGGTTAATTGCTAATTGGGGACGTGTACGATTTAATTCTATCCGAAAAATTAAATTGGGGACGTGTACCATTGGAAATTGGGGACGTGTACCATTTTATAATTAGCTCAAGTGTTAATTGGGTTAATTGGGTTAATTGGGGACGTGTACCATTTTATTCACTCGCATCTTCTTAGATGAGAGTTTTTTGTTTATAATAATATAATAATAAGAATGTGTTTATATTTAAATTAAATAAGAAAGAATAAACTTATGCCTAGAGGACCACGCGTAATTTTAGATAATTCCATTTTTCATATTATTAATCGAGGAAACGGCCGTCAGGAGGTTTTTCATAATAAAGAAGATTTTAAGACATTTCTTTCCATTGTTGCTTTTTATAAAGACAAGTGGGGGTTCAAGCTTTATCATTTTTGTTTGATGCCTAATCATTTTCATCTTCTCGGAGAAGTGGGAGATGCCAAACTTATTTCCAAAGCAATGCACGACATTACGGCAAGCTATACCCGAAGCCATCATTCAAAACACAGAACAGTTGGATATTTATGGCAGGGGCGTTTTAAAAATATGATTATTGAGAAGGATAATTATTTGTTGGCTTGTGGAGCTTATATTGAGAGAAATCCTAAAAGAGCAGGATTAGTGGAGAATTCGGAAGACTGGCCCTGGTCAAGTTATCAAGTTTATGTTTCTGGGATACCAATTGTGATTCCAATTACTAATATAAAGGGAGAGAAAAAATTGATAAAACTTTTAGATGAAAATCCGTTTTATAAAGAATTTGGTGATACAGAAAAAGAACGTCAAGAAGTTTATAGGAATTTAAGCTTAGAGTTGGGGAAAAATGAAGCGGATAAAAAGTTCGGTTTTAGAGAAAATAAAATCTTGGGAAGCCAAGAATTTAAAATAGGATTACAAAAGGAGGGTATTAGGATAGAACCAGCAAAGAGAGGCCGTCCGTTGGGGAATAATAAAGAATAGTAAATAAAAAAATTAGAGAAAAAATAGTACACGTCCCCGATTTAAAGAATAGAAAATAAATAGAATAAATAGTACACGTCCCCGATTTCGGCATCAACAAACGAGAACTTCCTAAAGTTCTTTTTTGTTGCTATAATATATTCATAATGAAAGCAAAATCTTCAAAAAAGAATCATAGTTTGAAAAACCAAATTATAAGCATCATTATTGGTTTTTGTTTAGGAATAACAATTACTTTGCTGTTCATCTTTTTATTTACTGATAGTTTTTCTTATTTAAAAGTAGATATAGTGGATGTTATAGATGATGAGGCCACATATGATGTTAATGATGCGGAACCAGATGTTCCAGATTCTTCTGTAGATGATATGTCTTGTGAAACAGGATTTGCTGACATTGGAACATATTGTATTCAGATAGATGAAGCAAACTCTGGCGACATTTTAGATTGGTATGCAGCCTGGGATTATTGTGTTGATAATTACGATGGAGCGAGATTATGTGAATTTAACGAGTGGTATCAGTCCTGTCTTGATGGTGTTTTAACAAATGGTATTGATGATTATGAGTGGGTGGATAATTGGTGTGAACACGGAGATGTCAATGTGGTAGGGAGTGGCTCGTGTCAAAATGTTGAAAACTTTGAAAGCGCAACATCTAATTCTCGCGCGTTCCGCTGTTGTAAATAATCCACATTGATTTTTGTTTTTCGTTGTGTTTTATTTATGCTTCATGCTTTGAATAAAAAGCAGGCAGAAAGGAATATCAAAAAATAAAAGGTAGAATAATTAAAATCTTGAAGAAGGGGTTTTTTGTTTTCCACTATTTCTCCACTACTTTTGCTTTGAATTTTTTGAGAATTAGTTTAAAATAGATTTAATAGAATAAAGAACAATTAAAGGCCTGCTTAGGAGTACAGAAAAAATAGTACACGTCCCCGATTTAAGAAAATAAATAGAATAAATAGTACACGTCCCCGATTTGTGCCGATTTGTGCGATTTCCCTGTTGCTTGTGAATATCTTATGGTTGACAGGCGATTTTGCAAGAGATATTATGTAAATATGTGGAGTGTCATTCCATAAATTCTTATAAATTTAAGGATAAGCAAAACTATGATTAAACGTTATTATAATTTAGAAAAGTTAATAAAACCAAACAAAGCTCTGATTATTTATGGTCCTCGTAGAGTGGGTAAAACGACCTTACTTAATGATTTTTTATCATTTACTAAATTGAAATATAAATTGGACTCTGGAGACAATATCCGGATTCAAGAAATTTTCAGCTCTCAAAATTTCTCGCAAATTAAGGAGTATGCTGCTGGTTATCAACTTATCGCAATAGATGAGGCGCAGCAAATTCCCAACATCGGCATAGGATTAAAAATTCTCATTGACCAAGTGCCTGGTTTAAGCATAATCGCTACAGGTTCTTCTTCTTTTGATTTGGCGCAAAAAGTAGGCGAACCACTTACTGGTAGGAAGAAAACACTAATTCTGTATCCTTTTTCTCAAGTGGAGCTTTTGGAAGAATATAATAAATATGAATTAAAAGAGAAACTTGAAGAATTTTTGATTTTTGGTTCTTATCCTGAAATCATTACTGCCAAAAGTAACAAAGAAAAGATATCTTTATTAAACGAATTAGTTAATTCGTATTTATTGAAAGATGTTTTTAGTTTGGATAAAATAAAGGCATCAAAACAATTACTTGATTTATTAAAATTAATTGCTTTCCAAGTGGGCAGCGAGGTTTCTTTAAGCGAGCTGGCTACTCAAGTGAGGTTGGATGTTAAGACAGTGGGCAGATATTTGGATATTTTAGAAAAGGCCTTTGTTTTAAAACGAATCGGGGGATTTAATAGAAATTTACGGAAGGAAGTTTCTGGAAAAGCAAAATATTATTTTTATGATAATGGAGTCCGTAATGCAGTTATTTCTCAGTTTAATAATTTGAGCGATAGAGATGATGTCGGCGCTTTATTTGAGAATTTTGTTGTTATGGAAAGATTGAAAGACAATAGTTATAAAGCGAGGTCGGGAGATAGTTATTTCTGGCGGACTTACGATGGGCAGGAAGTCGATTTAGTAGAAGAAAGAAACGGCAAACTTTATGGATTTGAAATCAAATGGTCGCCTAAAGCAAAAATAAAAGAGCCAAAGGACTGGCTTGGAAGTTATAAGAATGCCCAATATAAAGTAATCAATAAAGAGAATTATTTAGATTTCATTGGTTTAAGAGGTTAAGGCGCTAAAATGGTAAAATAGTGTCAATTCTATTTTATTGAAAGAGGAATTATGATAAGATGAATGAGTATGGGAAGACCTCTAAGAATCGTTGTTCCGAATTTATTATCATTTTATTAGCCATTTTATTAGAAGAGCGAGGGAAAAAAGATTTATTGGGTTGACGGATTAAGGGGCCTCTGGGCGATTGTGAAGTACAGGATTGTAAAATAATCAATAATCAATAATCAATAATTAGTGATTAGTTAGGGCCCCAAGAAGGGGTTTTTTGTTTTCCACTATTTCTCCACTACTTTTGCTTTGAATTTTTTGAGAATTAGTTTAAAATAGATTTAATAGAATAAAGAACAATTAAAGGCCTGCTTAGGAGCAGGGGAGTTATTTGGTATTGTGGTAATATTTAGAAAAAAATATTTATCGCTCGAAGAGGCAAGAAGATATTTGCGAAGAAGGGGCAAGACATATTCCTCTGCTTATTTGAGTTTGTTGGCGAAAAAGGAAAAATTACAAGCGATAAAAATTAATAAGAAATGGATTACTACAAGGGTGTGGTTGAAAGAATTTTTGAGTCAATCAAAGCTTGACCCCCAAAAACTCCAAAAGAATAAGAAAGCCAAAAAACTTGAGGTTCAAAAAGAAGGATTAGTTTTGCCATTATACTTTGGTTGGGCGATTAAACTTGATTTTGTAAAGTTTTATCGCGAAAATCTTGATTGGCATTTAGAGTGGCATCTAAAATTACCGAAATTGCCGATTAAGTTGAATATTAAATTTTTTCACAAAAAATGGCAGAGGATTATGAGCGCATTTTTTGCTGTTTGTATAATCGGGCTTGGAGGATTCCTGTTTTATCACATATATTTTACCTCCAGCGTAACTTATCAATGGGTTCAGACAGATTGGTCAGGAGGAGAGGACCAAGTCAATTATCCTTTACATCCGACAAATCAAACTAATTGGACAAAATACTGGTCTAAGGCGAGTGATATTAAAATATCTGTTGCAGGCGAAGTTAGTTATGAAACAAGCGCAACCCTACCTCCTAAAACCGCCATTTTGCCAACTGCCAGATACGATGCTCCGGCTGTTTACGACACTACTTCTAATAAGTTTTACATTATCGGCGGGTATGATTTAGATGGCTCGGATGACCCGAGATTTTTAACAGAGATAGTGCAATATAATTCATCTACTGATGTTGCTACAACAACAGGCATGGGCTCTCTGCCTGTTCAATTAAGAGGACATTCAGCAGACCTGAATCCTGATAATGGAAAAATATATATCTTTGGCGGATACGACAATACTAATTCTCAATTCAACAGCACTATTTATACTTTTAATCCTGCCAGTCCTTCAGGCGATGCCACGAGCACTGCTTATTCTTTGCCTTCTGGCAGGGAATATGCGCCAGCTGTTTATGCGCCTAATGTTGATAAATTCTACATCTTTGGCGGATTCTATTTAGACGGCTCACTAAACCAGACATATTTAGATGAGATTATTGAATTTAATCCATCCACAGGAGCAACTTCTACAATTACCGCAGGGTCTTTGCCAGCGCTTAAAGGCAGTTCAGCAGTATATTACCCAGTTAACGGGTTGATTTATATCTTCGGCGGTTATGACAATACCGCAGGAGATTATTCGGATAAAATATATTCTTTTAATCCTCTAAATCCAACTGCTGGCGCTTCTGATACAGGGTATATGATGCCGAGTAAAAGAGCTTACACCACAGCAGCTTATTATTATAGTTTCGGCGATGCGAGTATTAAAAAAATGTATATTTTTGGCGGTTATCGTTTAACCGGAGACACTTCGTTTTATCTTAACGAAGTTTTAAAATTTGATGGCACTGCCAGCCCTGCTGCGCAAGCAAATCCTTTGGCAAAAAATTTAAAAAGCGCATCAGCTGTTTTTAATTCTTCGGAAAATAAGATATATGTTTTTGCTGGCTTTGACGGAGACGGGGAGGCATTTTCAGACACAATTTACCATTATCCTCTTACTCCTATGGCCCCATTGGTATCTTCTCCATACAACACTACTGACCCAGCAGTCACCTTGGCCCAGCTTTCTTGGAGCGAGACATTGGCTGGTGGCACAACGATTCTTTTCCAGATAAGAACAGCGAGTAATGATGATAATAGCACGCCAGCTGACCCAAGCGATGATACCCCAAATATTTGGACTGATTGGTGCGGACCTGATAATGGAGCAGCAGGATGCGACACTAACACCTATTTCACTGATAATGCCGGCGGAGAGGCGATTGATGCGATATTTAAAGATGCTGCTGATGACCAATGGATTCAGTACAAAGTTTTCTTAATCACTGACTCTTTGGATCAAACTCCGGTTTTGAGCGATGTAACAATGACTTATGTTGTTAATACTGCGCCCACTGTTTCCGATGTAACAGGTTCACAGGATTCTGTTGGGGCAGTGAATATTAGTTATGGTTGGACAGACGCAGAAGAGGCGACAAGCACGATTTATCTTTTTTACGATTTAGGAATTACTTTGGATGGAGATATTGACGCGGATGTTACTACGATTTCTGTTTCTGACGCCACTTACTTGGCTAATTCAGGGACCATTCAACTTGATTCTGAACAGATTACTTATATTGGGAAAAGCGGAAATGATTTAACAGGGTGCACAAGAGGAGCTAACAATACTGTTTATTATAAGGCGACACATTCGTCAGGCGGAACGGTTTGGATTAAAGCGAATACCGCAACAGGAGATATTGGGTCTGGTATATCAGCTGGCAGCGGAAAGGCGATTGTTTGGACTCCAAAAACAGACATTGACGGTTATTACGCAGCCAGTACAGTCAAAGTTAGGGTGGTGGCAAATGACGGCAATGCTGCCAGACAAGCGGGTTCAGCGGATTCGTCTGTTTTTGAATTTGATACCAAAGACCCAGTAATTGGCTTAACAGCAGTGGGCAGTACAGGCATAGATATAAACGGAAATGCCACTACCAGCAAAGGGATAGAGAAAACTAATGTTTTGAGCAATATTGTTCATCTTGCAAGCACTGATGATACTGCTTTAGAATTTATCTTATCTAATGACGGAACATTTGACACTGAAGTTTATGAGTCATACGCATCTTCAACCAACTGGTCGTTAGATGAGTTTTGCGCAGACCAGGAGTATGGCTGCGTGAAAACAGTTTATGTAAAATTCAAAGATACAAAGGGCAATGAAATCGGACCTTACACTGATACCATTACTTTGGATAATAATCCGCCAGCCATACCATCCAACTCCTTTATTCAGGATGTGTCTAATGCCAGCACAAGCCAGTTCCGGCTGTTTGTTACATGGGACAAGGCCACAGTTTCTGACTGGATAAGGTACGAGATTTATCGCTCAACAAACGGAATCGATTTCGCCTTGTATGACACTATTACTGATATTAATCTTAATTACAAGTTGGAAATTGACCTTGTCCAGGGCAATACATATTATTATAAAATACGGTCTGTTGACGACATTATTAATAATTCCGACTACTCCACAACCGTGTCAATGGAGGCAGGTGGGAATCCTGCTGATAATGTTCCGCCTGCAATATCAGGAGTCGCCACTTCCACACCGACAATCAATTCAGTCATTGTCACCTGGTCAACAGATGAAATATCAACTTCGCAGGTTATTTATTCCACTAATGCCTCGGTTCCCGAGGGCTCTCCAACCCAAGGGGTGAGCGGATATGGTACTGCTCATTCTGTTACGCTTACAGGTTTAGTCCACACAACCACGTATTATTTTAAGGCCCATTCATGCGATGCTTCCAGCAACTGCTCTGATTCAACCATTGGTCAATTTACCACTGCGACCCCTGACCAGACAGGTCCGTTTATTTTCACACCGATTATTGTATCTGATATTAGCGAAAACTCTGCCACAATATCATGGGACACTGATGAATCATCCACTTCCTTTGTGGAATACTCTATTAGTTCGGGATTCAGTTCTGGCACAATACAGGGTGATTTTGCTTATGTGACTTCGCACGAGGTTACTATACATGGATTAAGTCCCTCAACTAATTATTATTTCAAAGTGCGTTCAACTGATTCTTCGGGCAATGAATCAATATCTGCGGAAAATAGTTTTAGCACCAGCGCTTCAAGTGAAGATGTTACTCCGCCGAGCATTTCTGATGTTTCGACTTCCGGCATTGCATATAACACTGCCACAGCAACTTGGACAACTAATGAAAACTCATCTTCTTTTGTTGAATTTGGTTTATCCACTTCTTATGGAAGAATTTACGGACAAGACGATTCAGTGACTTCGCATTCAGTTAATTTGCCCCAAGACCTTTTGCCTGCCACGCTTTACCATTTTAGAGTAAGGTCGGTTGATGGAGCTGGGAATGAAGGCATATCTGGCGACTACACATTTACCACCAGCGGAGACCCGAGTGACAGCACTGCTCCAACTATTTCCAATGTCCAAATAGGCGAGCCAGCCAAAACATCAATTACAATTACCTGGGACACAGACGAAGTAGCTGATTCATATATTGGTTTTTCCGCTGCTACAACCACTTATTCACATGAACAAGGATTGCCGACAATGGCAACAAGCCATTCAGTGACCTTGGTTGGCTTATGGCCTGATACTACTTATTATTTCCAAGTAAAATCAAAAGACCCTTCTGGCAATCAACAAATTGATAGTAATAGTGGACAGGGATACTCTTTTACCACCCTCACTTCTGTATCAGACCCGCCAGTAATTTCCAATGTCCAAATTATTGATACTGGTTCAAACACTGCAACCATTACTTGGAGTACTAATAAAAGCGCTAATTCTTTTGTTGAGTATGGGCTAGATACTGCCTATGGTTATTCGCAAGGGCTATATAATTCTGCGACTTCCCACTCTGTGACTTTAGTAGGGCTTTTGTCTCAAGCCACTTATCATTTCAGAGTAAGGTCCACTGATTCTGACAGCAACGAAGGCGTATCACAGGATTACACTCTTACCACAGAATCAGCAGCGGATATTACTCCACCAGTCATTTCTAGTGTTCAGGCAACCAATATCACCCTAATAACAGCTGATATAACCTGGACTACAAATGAAAATACTGACAATATAGTTACTTACGGTTCTGCTACTTCAAGCTTGGATAGGGTTGCTGGTAGCAATGCCAGTTCAACAACTTCGCATACTGTTTCCTTAACAAATTTAACCCCAGGCACAACTTATTATTATCAGGTTCAATCAAGAGACGCTGCTGGTAATATCACAATAGACAACAATAGCGGAAGTTATTATAGTTTTACTGCCACATCAGACACCACAGCGCCGGTTATCAGCAATGTTGCGGTTCCGGTAAAAGATAGAAATTCTGCCACCATCACTTGGGATACAGATGAAGATGCTACATCGCAGGCAGAATATTCTTTGAACAGCGATTTATCAAGTTCAACTGCTACTACAGAAATTACTAATCTTCGGCAACAACACAGCGTTATCGTATCAGGCCTGACATCTGACACCACTTATTATTACCGGGTAATTTCCAAAGATGCCTACAATAATTCTGCTACTTCAAGTATTTCTTCTTTTGACACCACTGGAGCTAAAGAGGACAGCACTGCGCCAGTCATTTCCAGCGTTTCTTCTGGGTCTATTACTCTTATATCCGCAGTAATTATTTGGACCACTAATGAGAATTCAAATTCAATAGTTGACTATGGCACAACAGTATCGCTTGGCTCTATGGCAGGCCAGATTACTGACTCCGCAACCAGTCACTCGGTAAGTTTGGTTGGATTAGATTCAGGAACCCTTTATTATTATCAGGTGCGGTCCCAGGATTCTTCAGGCAATATTGGCACAGATAATAATTCAGGGAGTTATTATACTTTTACAACAACAGCAGATACTACTGGCCCTGTTATTTCAAGCGTTACTGCTTCCACTATTTCAGACACATCAGCAACCATCACTTGGAATACGGATGAATTATCAACTTCACAGGTTGTTTATGGGGTCTCTACAACATACGGTTCCCAAACAACAGAGGATTCTACTTTGACTTATCAGCATTCAGTAACAGTTACGGGATTAGAGAGGGAGACCACTTATTATTATAAAGTTATTTCAAAAGATTCTGCTGATAATTCCACAACAGATGATAATTCAGGCAGTGGTTACACTTTCACTACCACGAGAGAGCCGGGCCAGACCGTGTATGTCGGCGGAGGCGGAGGCGGAGGAATCAGTTATGAAAGAGCAGACCAAAAACCGCCTACAATCAACGATTTAAAGATAGACGAAATAACTGCCATTTCTGCCAAGGTTTACTGGAAGACAGATGAAAAAGCAAGCGGATTAGTTGAGTATGGGACAACTGCCAGCTATGGCCAATCACAAGGGTTTTACGAAGCAACAGAATTAGAGCATACAGTTGTTGTAGACGGTTTGCTTCCCAATACCACTTATCATTTAAGACCAGTTTCTATTGATGATTGGGGAAATATTGGCAGGGGAACAGACAATAGCATCACAACTATGTCAGGAGTGGCAGAGCTACCAATAGGGGAAATTACAATAGAGCAGATTATGGAAAGAATTGGGGGCATTACCACAAGCGAAGAATTGCAAGACATTTATGCAATAATAGAAGAAACAGCTCAAAGGATTATGGAACCGCCATTTATTGCCGGAGAATATCCTGTGGTAGAGACAACTTCTGATTCAGCAAGGATTATTTGGGTGACTGATCAAAATGCGAATAGTATGGTTGCTTATTCGCCTACTGGACAATATAGCCCTAATTCCCCTGATGCTTACAGGTATGTTGTTGGGAACCGCGAAGAATCGGCAACTTATCACTTTGTTGAGCTTTTGAACTTGAAACCGGACTCCACTTATCATTATCAAATTCGTTCGCAAGGAAAAATAGGACCAGTAGCTAAGAGCGTTGACGCGACATTTAAGACCAAGCCAATTGGAATTGAGATTATTGGTTTAAGAATGACAAAACTTGGCCAGGATTTCGCAGAATTTACTTGGGACACCAATATCCCGGCCAGCTCCATTGTTGAATACACTGATTTGAAAACAGGAAAGACCCTTAGCCAAGGAGACAAGAGTTTAATTAAAGGCCATGTCTTTAAATTAGAAAAACTTGCTCTTAACACCGAGTATTCAGCAGTGGTAATTTGTCGGGATGAAGCTGGTAATGAAGCTAAGAGTACAAATATTGAGTTCACCACAGGCAAAGACAGTGTTGCCCCAACAATCACTCAAGTAAGAGCAAACTCCACGCTTTATCCAGGACAGGAATTAAAAGTTCAGACCATTATTGATTGGCAGACCAACGAACCAGCGACCAGTCAGCTTTTCTGGAAAGAAGGGTCAATGACAAATGCGCAAGTGTTCAGCTCTACTGTGGATACGGCTTTGACCAATAAACATGTGGTGGTGACCACTCGCTTTAAACCATCTACGGTCTACCGATTCTGGGTAGAATCAAAGGATATTGCTGGAAATACTGCCAGGTCAAAGGAATTTACTATCCTTACTCCGCAACGCACAGAGAGCGTGCTTGAAATGATAATTAGGAATTTTGAAGAAATATTCGGATGGACAAAAAGATTAAGATAAAACAATAAAATAATGGAACCCTTAATAAAGGCTCAAGGATTGAGCGTTATTTACAATGCTGGTCGTTCCAATGAGAATCGGGCGTTGGATAATGTGAGCATAGAAATATACCCAAAGGAATATATTGTCTTGTTTGGTCCGTCTGGTTGTGGAAAATCAACTTTACTTTATGTTATTTTAGGACTTAGAAAACCGAGCTTGGGCTCTCTTTTTGTCAATAACAGGAATGTTGCTGATTTTAGTGAGAGCGACTTAGTTGAACATCGCAGAAGAACAATGGGCATAATTTTTCAAGCGTATCATTTGATACCTACTTTGGATATTATGCAGAACGCTGTTCTCCCCAAGATGTTTATAAACGAGGGTGTAGTTGAAAGAGAGTTAAAGGCGGAAATGCTTTTAAGGCGTTTTGAAATTTGGCCCCAAAGTAAAAAATTTCCGTCTGCATTATCTGGCGGTGAGCAGCAGAGAGCTGCCATTGTAAGAGCGCTGATGAACGACCCGCAAATAATTTTAGCTGATGAGCCAGTTGGCAATTTGGACAGTAAGTCAGCGGGGACAGTAATGGAGACATTGAAAGATATCAATGATAAAGATGGGAAAACAATCATTTTAGTCACCCATGACCAGAGATATTTACATTACGCTCACAGAGCTTATTTTATGCAGGATGGTAAAATTATCCGCGAGGTTATTAATCCAGAGAAAAAACAATTTCGCAAAATGACAGAAAGAGAGCATGTCCACGAGGCCTTATTCAGAATGGCGAAAACATATCCGCACGCCTTAGTCGGCGAGCTGAAAGCAAAGGTCTTGGCTGATTATTTGACTAGGGAATTGAGCGAATACCAATGCGAAATTCTTGAAAAATCAATTAAGGATGTGTTGGAAAAAAGGATTAATTTTGATGACCTATATTCTATTTTAGACAAACCCATAGAAGACGGCGGAGTTGGTCTTTACAAGCAGACAGCCCAGAGGTTTGTTGACCAAATAAAAGAACTTTTGAAAGGAGCAGAAACCTTAAGGGTTGAGCTCGGAAAAGAAATACCAGTATCAGAGCAGTTAGAACTGATAATGAAGCTAAGAAGATTATTGCTTGATGATTATAAGGGAGAACTTTCTTATCTTCGAGCCCAAAGAATTGAAGAGGGGATAGAACAGAGAATAAAAGGAACTTGGGATAAAAAGTTATTTCAAGAACTTTTAGATAGACCAGTGAAAGACGGGGGAGTTGGTCTTAAGCGTTCCACAGCAAGGAGATTAGCCAAGAAATTAGAAGTTATTTTATCACAGTCGTAATTATGAAATTTTCTGATTCATTAAAACTTTCATTACGAATGTTTAGAACTAGGCCGTCTAGGACCTGGTTGACTATTTTCGGTATGGGTATTGGGACTGGTGCGGTTTTATTTTTGATAGGTCTTGGATATGGTTTCCAACATTTGATTTTATCTAATATTGTAAGTAGCGACACTTTATTGAGCTTGACTATTTCCAGCACCCAACCTGATGTGATTATAATCAATGACCAGGCGTTAACAGAAATGAGGGAAATAGAGGGCATTAAAGATATTTCGCCAATTGTAAGTTATCCTGCCCAAATTGCGATGGGGGATTTAATCGGGAATATAGTTCTTAAAGGAATAGATGATAACTATTTGAAATACGAAGGAATCAATGTTAAAGATGGTGAGGAAATGGGAAAAGAAAAAAAAGAAGTTCTTGTTTCAGAAGCAGTTGTGATGCTTTTTGGAGCAGAAACTAATAGCGAGATTATAGGCAAAGAAGTCGAGGTTCAGATTTCAGGCGCCTTAGGAGAATCTGCTGTTGGTGGCGAGGAATTTATCCAATTTGACGATAAGTATAAAATTGTGGGAGTAGTTGTTGGAACGGAATCTGTCTTTATATTCTTTCCATTATCGGATTTGCAAAAAAGGGTTGATATCTTTGAATACGAATCAGCTAAGGTAAGAGTTACTAAAGAGGCCAGCATAATTCCTGTAAGCGATGCTTTAATTGATAAAGGTTTTCAAGTCATCTCTTTGTCTGAAACAGTAAATCAGGCAAATCAAATTTTTAGAGGAATACAATTTGCTTTGGGATTTTTTGGCGCCATTGCTTTGTTTGTTGCAGCCATTGGAATGGTCAACACAATGACTGTTACCCTATTAGAGCGCACTAATGAAATAGGAATTATGAGAGCAACAGGCGCTTCAAAAAAAGATATTTTAACAATTTTCATGAGCGAGGCAACAGTAATGGGATTTTTAGGTGGAGTGGCTGGATTGATACTCGGAATTTTGGGTGGCTCTTTATTTAATTTGACAATAAATATAATTGCCGGAGCTTTTGGAGGAAAATCAATTAGTTTATTTTACTATCCAGCTTGGTTTATTATCACTTTGATTGTAGTGTCCACTTCTGTTGGTTTGGCTGCTGGATTTTTCCCAGGCAGGAAAGCAGCTAAACTTGACCCATTGGACGCCTTACGGTATAAATAGTTTTATAGTCCTTCGTCGCCCCTTGCTTCGCTCGGGACTCCTCAGGACATAAGATTTTGTAAAGCTCATTTCATTTGCTAACAAAATCTAATGGGCGCGTAGCTCAGTTGGCAGAGCACGTCACTGATAATGACGGGGTCGATGGTTCAAGTCCATCCGCGCCCACATGCGGGCCGTTAGCTTAGTTTGGTAGAGCGCCTCGTTTGCAACGAGGAGGTCGCCAGTTCGAATCTGGCACGGTCCACGAATTGACTTTGTTATTCTAAGAGTTATAATAAAAATATGAAGAATTCAAATTTGAAATCTATTAATCTTGTTCAAAAATTAAGACCTCATGAAAACAAATGGGTGGCTTTGTCTTTGGACCATAGAGAAGTTTTAGGGACTGGCAAAAACCTGAGGGAGGCAAAACAAAAAGCAGAAAAGAAAAACAAGGAATATGTTTTTATCAAACTGCCCCCATTTGATGTAAATTATATACCCTCTTTTTGATTATGAAATTTTCTTACTTTAAGATTCCTGGCAATGGCCCAACAGGAAAATGGATTAGCAGACCAATAATACCCATTATGTTAATTGGTCCCAAGAAGAGCGTCATGGTCGATGCTCTTATTGATTCCGGGGCAGATAAATGTTTGTTTCATAGCGACATAGGCAGAGAAATTGGATTAGATATAGAAAAAGGCAGAGAGGAGTTTTTTGGCGGAATTGAAGGAGGCAAGATTAAAACCTTTATCCATAAAATTCAACTTCGGATTATAGGAACAGAGAAAGAAATAGAAATTCCAGCAGGATTTGCAGATGTTTCCGGCGTGTTTGCTATTTTGGGGCAAGAGGGATTCTTTGATGCTTATAAAATAAAATTTGAAAAAGATCATAATTCTATTGAAATTACGCCAGTAAATAAATAGAAATAAAACTATGTGGGGAAGCAATCAAATCTTACGAAGTCCACGGACAAAAAACGCCCGTACGCCCGAAAGGGCGTTTTTTGTGGAAGAAAAGTTTTCCACAGCCCATTTACTGGAAAATGAGGTAAAATATTATAATACTAAGTTAAGCCGTCTTGTGTCGGAGGGCATTGTTTTGAACATAAGGTCGGCGAAAAAAAGGTCGGGCAAAAGTTAAACAAAAATTTTAATTAATAAAAATATGGATGCTTGGACAACAATAGCGTGGGCTGGCGTAGAAAATTTTTGGATTGGCTTCTTGGATTTTATTCCTAAGCTGATTATGGCAATTATTGTTTTCATAATCGGTTGGTTGATAGCTGTTTTTATAGGACGGATTATTCAGGAGGTTCTAAAGAGATTGCAGCTTGATAAACTTTTTCAGGCAAGGAAGTGGACAGAGGCATTGGAAAAAGCAGAATTTGAAGCAAAGCCATCCGAGTTTATCGGGTCATTGATAAAGTGGATTCTCGTGATAGTTGTGCTGTCTATTTCAGTAGAGGTATTGGGACTTACTCAATTCAGCGCATTTTTAGGACAAGTGGTTAATTGGCTGCCAAATCTGTTGGCTGCTGTGTTAATCTTTGTTGCCACTGTAATCATTGCTTCAATTTCAGAAAAATTAGTAAGAGCAAGTGTTCACGGAACCAAAGTGGGTTACAGTAAATTGGCAGGGACTATTACCAAGTGGGCTATTTGGACATTCGGTATTTCCGCAATTTTAATCCAATTAGGCATTGGCAGAAGTTTAATCTTGGTTATTTTCCAAGGCATTGTCGCCTTCCTTGCCATTGCAGGAGGATTGGCATTTGGTCTTGGAGGAAAGGAATCAGCTTCTGGTTTTCTGCACGAATTAAAGGGCAAATTCTCAAGGTAGATTAATCCACAGAAAAAACTTGACAAGATTTTAATTTTTGATACACTTCTTTGTAGCTATGATAAATAGTATTACTGATTATATAATGAATAAACAAGGAAGCGGTATGTGATGCATTTTGATTTTGATTATCAAAAAACCGCTTCACTTGAAGCGGTTTTTTGATAGTAAAGATAAAGGGATAGAAAGACAGATGTGTTGGGCAAGAACATTGAAAAATAAATAACAAAAGTTAAGGAAGTTTAGAAAGGAAATCGAGGTAACTTTATTTTTTATGGGCAGATGGTGGATGCCTTGGGACCGGAAGGCGATGAAGGACGTGGCGTGGCTGCGATAAGCTTCGGTGAGGTGCCTAGCAACCTTTGACCCGAAGATCTCCCAATGGGGAAACCTAACATTGTAAACCAATGTTGCGTACTGCTTGCAGTACGAGCAAAACCTGGAGAAGTGAAACATCCCAGTATCCAGAGGAAAAGAAAAAAATGTCATTGTTTATCAATGACGCATTCCTTTAGTAGCGGCGAGCGAAACAGGAAGTAGCCTAAACCGAGTACATAATTTATTATGTGCTTGGGGTTGTAGGGAAATTTCATCAGGATCTTGCCCTTTAGGCGTTGTGCTTCGGCACATGCTTAGAGGGCTGGATTGCTGAGGAAGTAATTCATAAAATTGTTAGTTGAATGCTCTGGAAAGAGCAGCTAAAAAAGGTGATAGCCCTGTAAGCGAAAATGATTTTATGCTTCTTGAAATTTTTCCTGAGTACCGCCGGAAACGATAACTTGGCGGGAATCAAGCTGAACTATCAGCTAAGGCTAAATACTAACCGGTCACCGATAGTGAACCAGTACCGTGAGGGAAAGGTGAAAAGTAGCCCGGTGAGGGCGGTGAAATAGTACCTGAAACCATTATGCCTACAATGAGTCAGAGCCCTTCGCATAACTTTGTTATGCTCAGGGTGATGGCGTGCTTTTTGTAGAACGAGCCAACGAGTTATAGTACACAACCAGGCGAAGCCCCTCTGGGGCACAGCCACAGGGAAACCGAGTATTAATAGTGCGTAGTCGATTTATCGACTTTGTTGTGTGCTATAGACCCGAAGCCAGGCGATTTTGCCCTGGGCAGGATGAACCCCGCCGAAAGGTGGGAGGAGGTCCGAACCCGTAGGTCGTGCAATTCCTTGGGATGACCTGGGGCAGGCAGTGAAAAGCTAATCGAGCTTGGTAATAGCTGGTTCTCCCCGAAATAGCTTTAGGGCTAGCTCTTCATATTTTTCTGGGGGTAGAGCACTGGATGGAATTTCTTGGATTTATCCGGATTTTCCAACCAAACTCCGAATACCAGAATGTATTTTATGGAGAAGTAAGTCTGCGAGGGCTAAGCTTCGTGGACAAAAGGGAAACAGCCCAGATCCTCATCTAAGGTCCCTAAATTTAAACTAAGTGCATCAAAGGAGGTGAGATTCTTTCGACAGCTAGGAGGTTAGCTTAGAGGCAGCTATCCTTTAAAGAGTGCGTAACAGCTCACTAGTCAAAGAGTTTTGCGCCGAAGATTCACGGGGCTAAAGTTTAATACCGAAGATAGGAATGTCAGCGCTTTGCGCTGGCGTGGTAGGGGAGCGTTCTCTCGACACTGAAGCCGAACCGTGAGGTTTGGTGGAGTTGAGAGAAGTGAGAATGTTGGCATGAGTAACCACAATTCCGATGCAAACTCGGAACACCGTAAACCCAAGGTTTCCTTGGCAATGACAATCAGCCAAGGGTTAGGCGGACCTAAGGAAAAGCCGAAAGGCGTATCCGAACGGACAGCCGGTTAATATTCCGGCCCTTCGATTCTTTTTCAAGAGAGTGCGGAATTTAGTAAGCGGGGCGAGTTATTGGATTCACGTTGTTGGCTTGAGCTTTGGCAAGAGCTGACAGGAAGTCCGTCCTCGGACGGGTGAACTCCGCTGAGCAAGTTTCCTAGAAAAGCTCTCAAGAGCTAAAAGAATTGGAACCGTACCAAAAACCGACACAGGTGGGTAGGCGTTAGTGTGCCAAGGTGAACGAGTGAAACCTCGTCAAGGAACTCGGCAATCAAGTGACCGTAACTTCGGGATAAGGTCTCCCTGTGAGGTAGCAATATCTCATGGGGCGCAGCGAAAGTTTCCCTGGCGACTGTTTATCAAAAACACAGGTCCCTGCTCAACTCGCAAGAGGATGTATAGGGGCTGAGGCCTGACCAGTGCTGGAACGTTAACCTCGTCGGTCGCGCACTTTTGTGTGCGGCTAAGCGAGCGAAGCGCCAGTAAACGTCGGCGATAACTATAATCGTCCAAAGGTATCAACGATGCTTTTGTAAAACTCGGCTATATGCTGGAAAGTCTGGAGTATCTGGAGCTACTTATGGTAAAATAATTTAAAGGGGTAGTTGGCCCTTAAATATTATGCCAAGTAAAAATGCTTCCAGTGCAGATAATCAGCAGGAAAGGATAGAAATGTGTGGATGGATAGTCGGCCTTGTAGATGGAGAAGGATCATTTTTGATCAATATATTCCGTTCTCCAAGAGCCAAAATGGGTTGGCAAGTTTTTCCAGAATTTAATGTTTCTCAAGCAAAAAAAGGAATAGATTTGCTCTATGAGCTGAAATCATAGAGACAAGTCAACATTTGAGTATAGACGGCATGAGAAATATTGCTAAAATTGTGGAAGGAATGACCCACAGAAAACCATTTAATCAATCATCCGCTTCAAAATTTCTATCATCCTCAGAGACTATACGCCGAGACCGTTAATTTTTTGTCAAAAACGAAAAATAATAACGGTAAGATATAGTCCGAGCTCTACTGCGAGGTAGAGAGAGTGAGTTTAAATACTCGCTCCGCCCCGCACATAAATTATGTGTTGGGTTAGTACCTGCTTGAAAAAGTTGGGAAAGTAACAGACCTGAGCGTAATCCCTTGCCAGGTAAGAAATTGCCTGTCTAGAGAGTGATCTCTAGAAAAAATTCGGCTAATAACGGTGAAACCCAAGTTATTTCTATGTTATAATAATAGAAGTAACGGGTAATACCGTGGGAAGTCGTCCCGCTCTTTCTATATTTTGAAAACCGTTTTTCTACTTGTTTAGCAGTAGTAGATAATGAAGGCGGTTAAGATTCGAAGTTTAGAAAGAGCGGGATTGACCCCGTAACGACTCTAATTGCTAAGCAATTAGGATGATGGGGAGTTTTCTAAAAGAAAATTTAACCAACATAATATGCCGACTCTTAATAAAGTGAATTTAGAATCCTATATAAGTGGATACGTAGACGGAGAAGGAAGTTTTTGTGTCTCAATGAGACCACGTAAAGGAAATATAGTGGGGTGGGAAGTAGTAGCAAGCTTTTCTGTCTCACAGAACGAAGACAGATCAGAAGTGTTATATCTAATCAGGAATTATTTCAAATGTGGTTTTATTAGGAAAAATGTCAGCGATAAGACGCTGAAATACGAGACAAGAAACTTGAGTGATTTAACTACAAAGATAATCCCTCACTTCGAAATATATCCCCTACAATCTGGCAGACAAAAAGATTTTGAAATCTTTAAGAAAGCTTGTCAGAAAATGAGAAGAGGAGAACATTTGAGGAAGAAGGGGTTAATCGAAATCGCTGAATTAGTCTCTAATATGAATCCTTCTGGAAGACGTCTCTATCAAAAGAATATGATTCTATATTCTCTGAATAAGATGAAGATATAGTCTGTACCATTAGTAATAATGGAGTAATGTGAATTTCTGGCCCGCATGAATGGCTTAACGGCTGGGGAGCTGTCTCGACGAGGTGCTCGGTGAAAATGCAATCCCGGTAAAGATGCCGGATACTTGCGGCTAGACGGAAAGACCCCGGGAGCTTTACTATATCTAGATATTGGTCTTTGGTTTTGGATGCAGAGAATAGCGGGGAGGCTTTGAAGCTTCGCTTTCGGGCGGAGTGGAGCCGACAGTGGAATACCCGTCTTTTAAAATCTTAGTTCTAACCCGCCTTAGGCGGAGACAGTGTCTGGTGGGTAGTTTAAGTGGGGCGCTTTTCTCCTAAAAAGTAACGGAGAAGTTTATAAGGTCAGCTAGCTCCGGATGGAAATCGGAGTGATTGTACAAAGGCATAAGCTGGCTTTACTGCAAGGCGGATATGCCAAGCAGTCTCGAAAGAGGAACTTAGTGAACCGACCTTGGTTCATAGAACCGAGGAAGATCATCAAACAAAAGTTACCCCGGGGATAGACCTAACTATTATGTTATAATAATAGAATAGGGTTGTTGTCCCCCGAGAGAGAGATCTCTTGATTAAAAAATCGGCTTATAACGGAGAACCCCTACAATGTTTTGGGGTAGTAGGGCAACCCCGTGGGAAGTCAAGAAGAAAAACATGGTTTTAAGCAAAAAACAAGAGTCAGCGTTAGTTGGAATGATTTTGGGAGATGGGTTTTTGCAAAAAACTGGGGAAAATAATGCGAGATTGAGATTAGAGCATTCTTCCAAGCAGAAAGAATATCTTAAATGGAAAATGGAATTATTTCCTCAATTTTTTCAGAGCAATGTCAAAGAATTAAGCAGGATACATCCCAAAACCCAAAAAAAATACCATTATGTAAGAGGACAATCTACCGCGTCTCCGCTTCTGGGTAAATTGAGAAGAATATTTTATCCTGGAGGGGGGAAAAGGATACCTGAAAATCTTTCAAGATATTTAAGGCATCCATTAGGATTGGCCATATGGTATTTAGACGATGGTTATTACTATGCCAGAGATAAGGTTATTTATCTTTATCTAGGCAGAGTTGCTTTAAACGATGCAAAAGTTGCTCAAAAGTCAATTGAAGAAAGATTTGAGCTGAAAAGTATTTTAAAGGATAAGAAAGATAAAGGATATGTTCTTTATTTTTCTCCTTCGGAAACACAAAAATTTAATGTCTTGATCAATGAGTTCGTGATTACTCAGATGAGATATAAATTACCTTCTTTGACCCCGTAGAGACTTGCTTGCGATGATTCCATGCTCATAGTGAGCTTGGAAGAGCAGGCGGGGCGTTCAGTAATTGTTTTACTGAATGTCAATACGCCGATCCCCGTTGTAATCTTACAGATATCAATGGGTGAAGATATAGTCCATGTAACCAAAACATGAACAGGCTGGTAGGGCCCGAGAGTCCACATCTACGGCCCTGTTCGGCACCTCAAAAACAAATCGGGGTGCTATGACAGTAATGTCATACCAAATCCTTCGATAAAACTCAGGATAGTCCTAAGTAATTTCGAAGGGCAAAAAACTGGCTAAAAACGGTGAAACCCAAATTCTTTTGTGGCAAGATCGAAAAAGATGGGTAATACCGTGGGAAGTCGTCCCGCACATAAGTTCTTATGTGCTCGATTGACCCTGTAGAGACTTGTTGCATAATTTTATGCAGCTGATAAGGGGAATTCTTTTTTAGAATATCCTTTATAACACGCCAGCCCCTATCAAATATGAAATATAATAATTATTTTATAGGGTGAAGATATAGTCCATACCATTAGAAATAATGGATAATAGCGATGTCGGCTAACAGTGATTGGCCGCTTCTACCGCGAGGTAGATGCCTAAAATCGGCTCATAACGGTGAAGCCCTAATTCTTTTGTGGTAAAATTAAAGAATGGGTAATACCGTGGGAAGTCGTCCCGCACATAAGTTCTTATGTGCTGGATTGACCCCGTAACGACTGAATCTACTTTTAAGATAAGTAGATGAGATAGTGGCGATCTAAGTTGGACAACCATTATCAAACGCCGATCGCCGCCAAGATTTTAAGATATTGGCGGATGGTGGTATAGTCTATTCTACTAGAAATAGTGGGTAAAATGCAACACATCCTGGGGGTGAAGCAGCTCCCAAGGGTATGGCTGTTCGCCATTTAAAGTGTTACGCGAGCTGGGTAAGTGTAAAATGAGCCCAGTCTAAATCGACTAATAACGGTGAAGCCCAACTTCTTTTGTGGTAAAATTAAAGAATGGGTAATACCGTGGGAAGACAATTTTATCTCTCTAAACAGCAAAAAGAGATAATATTCGGATGTCTTTTGGGAGACGGGAGATTAGAATCCAGATCTTTGGATAATACTTCAAGATTAAGGATTCATCATGGATGGAAACAGAGAGATAGGGATAAGTTTCGATTGAGGTTTCCTAAACAGGAAGCAGCTAAATTGATAAATATCATATCTTCTCATATCATCCCGTCAATGAGATACAAAATTGTCCCCGTAGAGACTTCTCAAAAATGAGAGATGGTAGGTAAATTCTTATAAAGAGCTAAACTATCATAATACGTCGATAAAGTGCTTTGAAAAACGCACTTGATAAGTTATAGTCCGTACTTGTAGTAATACAAGAATATACGTCAGACCGTCGTGAGACAGGTTGGTCCCTATCTACCGCAAGCGACGAGGATTGAGGGAAGTTGCAGATAGTACGAGAGGACCTCTGCGAACTAACCTCTGGTGTGCCAGTTGTCCTGCCAAGGGCATTGCTGGGTAGCTAAGTTAGGACAGGATAACCGCTGAAAGCATATAAGCGGGAAGCCCCTCCCAAGATTAATCCTCATAGACAGGTTGGAGATCACAACCTTGATAGGCCTTAGATGTAAGCTCTGTAAAGAGTTTAGTCGAGAGGTACTAATTAGTCATTAATATATTGTGCCTTGATTTCCTTTTTAAGAGTCCTTAACAAAAAAAGAGCGTAGTTACTGTAAGGGGGCTATACTGGAAGTGCTCCACCCGATCCCATACCGAACTCGGAAGTGAAATCTTCCAAGGCCGATGATAGTGCTTTGCGCGAAAGTAGGTAGCTCTCTTACAGTGACTATGCTTTTTAGTTCTTGTGCGATACTTTCAAAAACACTTGATTTTTGTTAGAATAACAAAACGATTATTTTTATGATGTATTGGATTAAGAAAAATCAAAAGTTTTTTTGGTTAGTTGTCGCGATTTTTGTAATAATGATTTTTGTTTTCCTTCACAGACCGATTAGGTCTGTTTTCCATTCTATAAGCAATTCATTGGAATCGTGGTGTTGGGAAAAAGGACAGAACGATTCAAATTTTTGGATTGGCTTTTTTAACGCCACAAACATTAAAATTCAAAATCAGAATCTAAAGCAGGAGAATCAGGCGTTATTGGGAGACCTCTTGGGGTTTAAAGAACTTGAAGAAGAAAATCAGAGATTGCGCAATGCGTTAGAATTGGGGCTTGCTGAAGAATTTAAATTAAAAGAAACAGTTATTCTGGCGAAAGATGCGATGATGGATTATGTGATTATTAATAAAGGCAAACAAGATGGAATAAGCGAAGGTATGGCTGTAATCACTTATGAAAAAGTTTTAGTTGGTAAGGTTGCGGAGGTTTATCAAGATTCTTGTCAGGTGCGCTTAGCTACTGATGCTGGAACAAAATTCGGAGTGAAAATAGCTGATACAAATATCCAAGCGCTTGCTAAGGGCGAGGGTGACGAAAAATTGACTTTAGACCTGATGCCAAAAGATGTAGATATTCCAATTGGAGCGCTCGTCTATACTAGTGGGCCAGAGGGCGGGTATCCAATAGGGCTTTTGATTGGAACCATTAGCGAGACAAGTAATGCTGACGCAGAGCCATTTCAAACAGCTAAAATAGATAATTTTTTCAAAGTCCTAAATGCAACTTTATTATTCGTAATTATTAACTGATGCAGTCAGTCAAAATTATCATTTCGCTTATAGTTTTTTATTTCTTGGCTGTTTTTCAAGCCAGTTATTTAATTCATTTTAAAATAGTAGGCGGAATCTGGAATCCAATTTTAGTCGCCATAATATTTTTGAATTTTTTTGAAAAATATAAAGACAAATCAGGATTAGTAATGGGCGGTTTGGCAGGATTTTATTTGGATTTATTTTCATCATATTTTTTCGGATTCTTTACTTTGATTGGAATATTGGTTGCCTTTGCGATCAAATCCATAAAACCGCTACTTGAAACAAAGAGGTTTATAAGCTTCGCCCTTGTTTTGTTTTCTTGCTTACTTTTTTATGAAATATCCATAACCCTTGCCATGGTGACCCGTGGATTATCTTTTAATGTCTTCAGTATTATCATTAATTTTTTGGCAGGCATAATAATTTATTGGACTTTAAGATTATTCAATGTTCCAAGCAGGAAAAAGATTAGATAAAATCAAGATAAAAAGTTCGGGGTTGGAGATAGAGCCAGAAGAAGTATTCTGGGATGCTTTGGTTCAAAGAAAAGAACAGACGCCTTTTAAAAAGAAGCTGGAGGTGCCTATCAAATCAAGGTCGCTCAAAATTCTGTGGCTGATTTTTTTTGTTTTTGCGATTGTTGTCTTTGTGAAGAATTTTCAATTCCAAATCATTCAGTATGATAAATTTTCCATATTGGCGCAGAAAAATAAATTTGTAGTGAGCAAGCTGGAGGCGCAGAGGGGGATTATTTATGACAAAAATTTTGAGCAGTTGGTCTATAATCGGTCTTCGTATGATTTATTTTTTGACAAATCCGAATTAGGGGCGATAGAGGACTCAAAGCAGACCATTTTTACCAAAATTGCTTGGATTTTAAAAGTAAAACCCGAGGCCATAGAGGAGAAAATCTATAATACTGAAAATGGTTCGGTCTTAATATCTCAAAATCTTGATTACCAAAAACTTATTCTGTTTGAGTCCAACGCAGATGAGCTTAAAGGGTTTAGCATCAAAAATGTGGGGGCAAGAGAATATCCTGATGGTCAAGTATTTTCGCATATTATTGGATACTATAGAGAGAGTGGGCAAAACGCTGGTTTAGAGGATTTTTACAGCGATTATTTGTCTCCAGAGCTTGGCGAAATGAAATCAGAAAGAGATGTTTATGGAGAAATTATGTCGGAAGAAATGGCTAAGTCCCCGGAGCCGGGTGATAACTTAGTGCTTTGGCTGGATGCTGGTTTGCAAAAGAAACTTTATAACACAATGTCCAGCCAGATTAAAAATGCGGGAGTGAAAAGGGCTGCTGGTGTTGCCATAGACCCTAAAACAGGAGGTATATTAGCTTTGGTAAGTTTTCCAGGTTTTGATAATAATCTTTTCAGTGAAGGAATCAGTCAGGACGATTGGAGCGCGTTGTCTAATAACAAAGATATGCCGTTCTTGAATAGGGTGATAGCAGGGCGATATGTGGTTGGTTCAACTATCAAGCCATTAATAGCTGGCGCTGCATTAGAAGAAAATATTATTTCAGAAAATACAATTGTAAATTGTGAAGGGAAAATTGTGATTGATAATCCATGGTATCCGGACCAACCCTTTACCTTCAAGGACTGGATGACCCATGGCATTACAAACATTAAAGACGCAATTGCCCGTTCCTGTAATGTTTTCTTTTACACAATAGGAGGTGGGTACAAAAATTTTCAGGGGCTTGGCGCGGATAAAATTAAAGAATATTTGGAATATTTTGGGTGGGCAGAGAAATTAGGAATTGACTTGCCTGGCGAGATAGCTGGTTTTGTTCCTGACAGGGAATGGAAAAAAGAGAAATTTTCTTCGCCTGACAGCATTTGGATGCCGGGAGATACTTATAATCTTTCTATTGGTCAGGGATTTTTATCCACAACTCCATTGGAAGTTGTTGCGTCTTTTGCCGCGCTTGTTAATGGCGGAACTTTATTCAAACCGCAAATAGCCAAAGAAATAGTGGATAAGGATAAAAATATAATTGAAGAGTTTTTGCCTGTTGTAATAAGAGATAATTTTATTGATAAACACAATTTGGATATTGTCAAAGAGGGAATGAGGGGGACAGTTACTTACGGCTCGGCAACGGTTCTCAACGGTTTGCCAGTAAAAGCGGGAGCAAAAACCGGTACTGCGGAAATTCCGCGGGAGGGATACTACCACAGCTGGATAACCGTGTTTGCGCCCTATGACGACCCGCAAATTGTTTTAACATTGATGGTTGAAGAGGGGTTGGGGATGCATGTGGCAGTAGCGCCGACAGTAAAAGAGGTTTTAGAATGGTATTTCAGAGGAGAAGAAGTTGTTCCAACATTGACAGAATAGTAGCAATATATTATTACCCGCCCGTTATTACGAGGTTATTACGAGGCCGGGCCTCGTAATTTTCGTAAAATGGCGGAACCCTTGCCAGTATTGAGGATTCTCACAACCCGCCCAGGGCTGGTAATTTTTGGGGGAAAGTTATCCACAGACCCGCCAATATCATCCGCCGAGATCCGCCGAGATCGTTTCTCGGCAAGAAAGGTGTGTTGCTTTTTGAGGGTAAATATCGTAAAATTGATTAATAATCAATAATTAGTAATTAATTATATTTTTTAAATGCCACAGATAGATGAAGTCAAAAAAACAAGGATTGAAAAACTAAAAGCAATGCAGAATGCTCGTATTGATGTTTATCCTTTGACCACAAAGAGAACTCATACAATTTCAGATGCTTTAAATAATTTTTCAAAATTAGAACGAGCAAAAAAAGAAATTATTTTAACTGGCAGGATTAAATCGTTCCGCGGGCATGGTGGCGCAACTTTTTCAGACATAGAAGATGGAACGAATAAAATCCAAGTGTTTTTCAAAAAAGATAATTTGGGACCCAGAAAATATGAATTGCTTCATAAATATTTTGATGTTGGTGACTTTATTGAAACAAGAGGAATATTATTTAAAACAAAAGCCCAAGAGAAAACTCTTTTAGTCAATGATTTTAAAATTTTGGCGAAATCAGTCTTGCCTTTGCCTGAAAAATGGCATGGCTTGAAAGATGTTGAAGATCGATTCAGGAAAAGATATCTTGACCTTATTTTTAATAAAGATGTAAGAGAAAAATTCGTTTTAAGGCATAAGATAATAAACGAATTAAGAGTTTTCCTTATTGAACAGGGATTCCTTGAGGTTGAGACCCCGATTCTACAGACAATATATGGCGGAGCCAAGGCCGAGCCATTTACAACCCACCTAAACGCCTTAGATATTGATTTGTACCTGCGAATTGCGCCAGAGCTCTACTTAAAACAACTTCTTGTCGGCGGATTTGAAAAGGTCTTTGAAATAGGCAGAAACTTCAGGAACGAGGGAATGGACAGATACCATAATCCGGAATTTACATTTTTGGAGTTTTATTGGGCTTATGCGGATTATAAGGAATTAATGAAATTCACTGAGCAGATGTTGGAATCAGTTATTAAAAAGGTATTTGGAACTTTAAAATTGGAATATCAAGGAAAAACGATTGATTTTAAAACGCCTTGGAAAAGAGTTGATTTTTATCAGCTTATTAAGAAAGATGCCAAGATTGATTTGGAAACAATCCATCCAGAAGCATTGGCAGATAAGGCAAGGGAAATGAATATAAAAATTGAAAAAGGCGAGGGTTTTGCAGAAATAGCGGATAAAATTTACAAACAATGTTCCAGAGATAAAATTTGGAGCCCAACTTTTGTTATCCATCATCCGCACGGCAATTTTCCGTTAGCAAAAGCCAAAGACGAGAAGCGATTGGCGAATTTTCAATTGATTATCGGAGGATGGGAAATGGTGAACGCTTTTTCAGAGTTAAATGACCCAAGCATCCAGAGGGCAAGATTTGAAGAGCAAGAAGAAATGTGGAAGAAAGGATTTAAAGAAGGAATGAGAATTGACGAAAATTTTATAGAAGCACTGGAGTATGGAATGCCTCCAGCAGCTGGTTTCGGTATGGGAATTGACCGGCTCGTAACACTTCTAACTGATTCTCATTCTCTTCGGGAAGTGATTTTATTCCCGACAATGAAACCAAAAGGAAGTTAAAAATCCAAAGTCCAAAATTAAAAGTTTCAGCATTCAGTCCAAAATATTTTATACTTTTTATTGATACTTTTAATTTTTAACTTTTAATTTATTATCTATGATTGATATAAAATTACTAAGAGAAAATCCGGAATTAATTAAACAAGCCCTTGGAAAAAGAGGAGTGGATATAGATATTGAAAAAATCTTAGGGTTGGAAAAAGAAAGGCGGGTGATTCTTCAGGAAGTGGAGCAATTGCGTTCCCAGAGGAACGAGATTTCTTCCCAGAAAGGCAAGCCAGATGACTTGGATAAAGCCAGAAAAATAAAAGAGGGTTTGAAGACAAAAGAGGACCAGCTCAAGATTATAGAAACAGGATTTGAAGCGCTTTATGCGTTAATACCCAATATTCCTCTTGATGATGTGCCTGTTGGAAAAAATCAGGAGGACAAAAAAGTAATCAAGGAGTGGGGCAAGGTTCCGAAGTTTAATTTTGAACCAAAAGACCATTTGGAAATAGGCAAGGCATTGGACTTGATAGACACAGAAAGAGCAGCTAAGATTTCAGGCGCTCGTTTTGGGATTTTAAAAAATGAAGCAGTTTTATTGGAGTTTGCTTTAATCAGATTGGCTATGGATACGCTTTTGAAGGAAGGATTTATCCCTGTGGTTCCGCCGACCTTGCTTAGACCGGAGATGATGAAAGCAATGGGATATATAGACACAGAGGAGGATAGAGCTGAAAGATATTTCCTAGAAAAAGATAATTTGTATCTTGCTGGCACTGCTGAACAGATGCTTGGGTCTATGCACCAAGGAGAAGTTTTTGATAAAAATGAACTGCCCAAGAGATATATTGGTTTCTCTTCTTGTTTTCGGGAGGAGGCCGGCTCTTATGGGAAAGACACGAAAGGAATATTCAGAGTCCATCAGTTTGATAAGATAGAAATGTTTAGCTTCACCAAACCAGATGATTCTCAATTAGAACATCAATTTTTTATTTCCCTTGAAGAAAAATTGATGCAAAAACTTGAACTGCCTTATAGATTAGTCCATCTTTGCACCGCAGATATGGCTCGGCCGTCTGCTTCAACTTATGATATAGAGGCATGGATTCCTTCTCAAAAGAAATACAGGGAATTAATGTCCAGTTCAAACTGCACTGATTTTCAGGCAAGGCGTCTAGGGATAAGGTATAAAGAAAGCGACAAGACAGGATTCGTCCACACTTTAAATGCCACTGGTTTTGCAATTGGCAGAACTATTATTGCAATTTTAGAGAATTATCAGCAGAAAGATGGGAGTGTCGTAATTCCGAAGGCGCTTAGAAAATATATGGGGAAGAAATATATATTGGGATAAGGTACTCGGATATCCTCGCACAAACCCATCTGTTTCCGGGAGCCGCCCTGAAATCTTATTGCCTCGCGCCTTGTTCTTAAACGATGTTTCAGCATCATGGAAGAAAAATTTGTAGACATTAACGGAATAAAAACTTTTACAAGAATCGGAGGCACAGGAACTCCTTTTTTAATATTGCACGGCTGGGGAGGGAGCTCTGATTCTTGGTTTAAGGTTCAGAAAATTTTGGCAAAGAATTTTCAGGTATTTGTTTTGGATTTGCCAGGGTTTGGGAAAAGTGGGTCTCCGCCAAGACCGTGGGATGTTCAAGATTATATGGAATTCGTCTTGGATTTCTTGGAAACTTATAATATAAAGCAATATTATCTTTTGGGCCATTCTTTTGGTGGAAGAATCTCTATAAAATTATCAGCCCAATTTTCAGACAGCATTATAAAATTAATGCTCGTTGATTCTGCTGGCGCACAGCCAATTAAAAAGAAATTTTTTAAGAGGATTTTGTCTTCAATCGCTTCGTTTGTCAGTATTTTTTCGTTCTTGCCGGGATTTAAGCTATTCCGAAGATTTTTTTACCGATTTATCATCAGAAGTACTGATTATCTTAAAGTTATGGGAGTGATGAAGGAAACATTCTTAAAGGTTATCTCAGAGGACTTGTCTCCATATCTTGAAAAGATAAAAGCTAAAACCATGATTGTCTGGGGAGAAAGAGACAGAATTACACCTCTTAGAGACGGTCATTTTATGAATTCAAAAATACAACATTCGGACTTGGTTATTTTGCCCTGCAATCACAATCCCCACATTGAAATACCCGAGGACTTATCAAAAAGAATTCTGGATTTTTTAAATAAAAATGGAGATTAGAATTATCAATAATGAGCCCTTGCGTCGAGAGTGGAATAAATTTTTATTTGAAAACAATGGAAGTTTTTTACAGTCGTTTGAGTGGGGGAAATTCCAGCAATCTTTAGGCAAACAAATTTGGAGGATACAAGTAATAGATAGACAAATTGTTTTAGCACAGGCATTGCTCATTGAAGAGGCCTTCCCTCTTAGACGAAAATCCTGTCTTTATATCCCTTTCGGTCCCATTATTAGAAAAAAATCATTACCAGAAGAACAAAAAGAAGTCATTGCATCTATTTTAAGACAGATACAAAATATAGCCCAAGAACAAGGGGCAATATTTTTGAAGATAGAGCCACACACAGAATTGATTCTTCCTGACGGGCTGAATGCTGTTATTCCTGATAAAAGAATTCAGCCGCAAAAAACCCTTATTTTGGATTTGCTTCAAGAGGAAGATGAGATTTTCAAGAATTTTTCTTCAAAAACAAGATATAATGTCGGCTTGGCGCAGAGAAAAGGAGTCAAGATAAAATTTGAAGAGCAATATCGTAAAGAATTTTATCATTTGATTAAGGGCACATCAGAGAGAGATAGCTTTACGCCATTTAAAGAAGAGCATTACAAAAAATTATTTGAAATTAGCAGTGATGATTTTGGGGTCAAGCTTTGCTTAGCTGATTATAATAATAAAATTGTTGCTTCATATATTCTGATTCTTTTTAACAAAACCGCTATTGGCCTTCACGGAGCCAATGATTGGCAGTATAGGTCTCTAAAGGCAGCCAATCTTTTGCAGTGGGAAAGGATTAAAATGGTCAAGAATCTTGGTTACGAGAAGTTTGATTTTTGGGGTATAGATGAAAAGAAATGGCAAGGGATTACGGACTTTAAAAAAGGTTTTGGCGGGACAGGGTTTGAATATCCATGTTCTAAAGATATTGTTTTTCAGAAAGCATGGTATAAGCTTTATAGCATAGCAAGGCGAGTAATTTAATTTTATGATTTCCATTGAACATCCATTTATTAAAATCACAATTATCCTTTTATTGTGGTATTTTCATATCTTCCGCAGGAAGGTCTTTTTCCTTTATTTTTGGCAATTAAAAGAATACCGGTTGGACAGATTTCTTGAAGAAGCCAAAAGGAGGAGTGGAATTATATTTTCAAAATTTTTCTTTTTAGCCATAATTACGATTGCAATGTGGTTATTCCTTCCTATCCAAGAGTCATTAAAAGAATGGATAATTTTGGTTCTCTATTTTCTGTTTGCAATGTATTCTTTGCGCCTACTTTTAAAGCAAAAATGGGTTTTTCCGAAATTTACTCAGAAAATGGTTGTTCTTTTCGGCTTTGTTCTCGTGGTTGAAGGGCTGTTGATTTGGCGCTTTATCAGCGACCCATTTTTGTTCATATTGGTCTTTGAAGCGCTTTTGCCTTTATTTATTTTCTTAAACCTTGAAATAATTCAGATTCCGACATTTTTTCTAAAGAAAAGAATTATTATTATGGCTAAAAAGAAAATTTTGAATAATCCCAATATTGTTACAATTGGGATTACCGGCTCTTACGGAAAAACCTCGGTTAAGGAGATTCTATACAGCTTGATTTCTGGTAATAACGAGGTTCTTAAAACAAAAGAACACATTAATACTGAAATGGGCGTTGCTCGGACCGTGCTTGCTGAAATAAATAATTCACAAACCAATTTTATTTGTGAAATGGCTGCCTACAGGAAGGGCGAGATAAAAGCGATTTGCAGGATAACCAAGCCAAGGATAGGGATTATCACAGGCATTAACGCTCAACATATGGCGTTGTTCGGTTCACAGGAAAAAATTGTTGAAGCCAAATACGAATTAATTGAATCATTGCCTGATGATGGAATAGCAATTTTCAACGGAGACAATGAATATTGTCTGGAACTTTACAAGAAAACAAACAAGGCGAAAAGAGTTTATGGGTTGAATAGAAATATGGAAGGCATGGCTTTTGATGTCTGGGCAGACGACATCAAGACAGGAAGTGAATTTACTTTTTTCAAGATTGTTTTTAAAACAGGGGAAACCATAGATTGTAAAACCAATTTATTGGGTAGGCATAATGTTTTAAACATACTCGGAGCTGTTTGTATTGCAAAGGAACTCGGCGTTAAGCCACTTGAACTTTCTAAAGTATGCGCCCACCTTTTTCAGAAAGGAGGGATGAGAGTCCAAAAAGGGATTGATAATTTGGATATTATTGACTCAAGTTATTCTGCCAATCCTGACGGAGTGATAGCGGATTTGGATTATTTAAAAAATTGGGATTCTAAAAAAGTGATTGTTATGCCGAGCTTGATTGAATTGGGCAAGGATGCGAAAAAAATACATCAAGATATCGGGAGGAGAATACAGCAAGTTTGTGATTTGGCAATCATAACCACTGAAGATAATTTTCAGGATATAAAAGAGGGGGCAGGAGGTAAAAATATTTTGCTTATTAAAGACCCGCAGGCGATTATGAGGAAAATAAAAGAATTCTGTAAGCCCGGGGATGTGGTTCTTTTAGAGGGCAGGGCGCCGAAAGGGACAAAAGAATCATTAATCATTAATAAATAATAAATAATCAATAATAAATAATCATTAATAAATAATAAATAATCATTAATAAATAATAAATAATCATTAATAAATAATCATTAATAAATAATAAATAATCACTTACCAATAAATAATTACTTATCCGCCTCGGGTGGGTTAATTACTAAAAATGTTTACGAAGCCCATATTTATATCATTATCTCCTAATGTCCAGAAACATGATTTTTACATGGCTTTTAAATTGATTTTTATGCCATGGAAATGGAAAAAGGGGAGAGAAATTAAAAAACTGGAAGAAAAATTTAGAAATTATTTGGCTGTGAATAATGCTTTTTCCTTTAACAGCGGACGGTCTGCGTTTATGGCTATTCTGAAATCCTTGGAATTAGAAAAGGGAAGCGAGATTTTGGTTCAGGCATTCACCTGCAACGCAGCAGTTAATCCCATTATTTGGTCTGGGTTAAAACCAGCTTTTGTGGATATTCAAAAAGAGTCATTGAACATTGACCCAGCGGATTTGGAAAGAAAAATTACTTCTAATAGCAAGGCCGTCTTGGTCCAGCATACTTTTGGTTTTCCAGCTAAGATTGATAAAATTTTGGAAATTTGTGAAAAGCATAATTTGATTTTAATAGAGGATTGCGCCCATTCTTTGGGCGCGGAATATCGCAATAGGAAAGTTGGGACATTTGGGAAAGCAGCATTTTTCAGTTTTGGCAGAGACAAAGTAATCTCCTCTATTTATGGCGGAATGGCGATTTCTAATGACCCTGTCTTAGCTGAAAAAATAAAAAATATCCAAGGCGATTATCAATATCCATGTTTTTATTGGGTATTCCAACAGCTTTTACATCCAATATTGATTAAAGTTTTAGTAATGCCTTTTTACAATTTTTTCGGGCTTGGAAAAATTTTCTTAATCACATTACAGAAATTAAAAATAATTTCAAAGGCAGTGACAAAATCCGAGAAGCAGGGGATAATGCCGAAATATTTTCCCAAAAGAATGCCGAACGCATTGGCGGTTCTTGGTTTGAAACAATTAAACAAAATTGATGAGTTTAACAAGCATCGTGAAAAAATATCGGAAATATATAGACAAGGGTTAAGCCAGTCAAGCTTTGATTTTTTAGAATTAAAAGACAATGAAAGAAAAAATATTTATATGAGATTTCCGATTCTTTGTAAGAAAAATGAATCAGACAATATTTTAGAATATTTCAAAAAGCAAAATATTTTCTTGGATGATGGATGGAGAAAATCAGCGATTGTCCCTATTGGCACAAATATAGATAAAATGAATTATATCAAAGGTTCTTGCCCTGTTGCGGAAGATGTGAGCCAGAGGATTATAAATCTGCCTACGCATATAAATATCTCGCCTAACACGGCTGAAAAAATAAAAAAACTTTTATTGGATTTCTAAAGATAGTGTTTAAAAATGAATAGGACCTCCGCTTAATGAGTTCTCGCAATGCGAGATCTCTGGCGGAGGTCCTGTTGTGTGTCGTGGTCTCATAGCGTCCTCCTTAAAACCAGAGGAAGATATTGAGGCCAAGACCCCAGACCAGCCCATAATTTTCACAGTCATGGGTTTGGTAACTAGCGCGAATCTCGGTTTGGAACCCGAATGAGAAGCCAGACCTACAAATTCGTGCTGTGCCACCAATAAGCAGGGTATTGCTCTCCACATATCCCAGGAGTTGTGAAAGATGAACGAATCTTTCGGCTCCGAGATATAAGAGCGCTGACATCTGTCCGATAGGCGCACCGAGAACTGGGATACGGAGACCGACTTCTTCGTAGTACAATCCATTGGTCCATTGTGGGAACCAGATGAATCGCGCTATATCAAAGTATGGTCCTGGGTCAGCGAATGAAACGCCGAACTTAGCGTTTACGCCGAATATTGGTTGGTCTCCAATGGCGCCACCAGACAAGCCGATTGCCATATCAAGACCAATCCATCCATTATCTCCAATATTCAGGTTACCGAGTTTTGGTCGCCAATCAAGATTGGCTGCCAGTAACATTGTGTCTGGCCCGAACATACTGAACCCGACTTCGAAGTTTTGGTTCGCGCAAGGCAATGGTTCTTTCTCTATCACCACTGTCTCTGTCACGACAATAGGAACTTCTCTGATTATCGTGGTCGGCGGCGGACAACATTGTGCTCTGCCAGCAAATCCAACTCCGATACAGAGTCCGACGACTATCAATGCGACAGTTGCTATGAACGCCTTCTGTCCAAAAGTAAGCTTTCGCCTACTCACCTTGCTTCCTTCCCGACCCACGAATGGGTTTGGGTCCCACTTGTCTATTCTGGGCATAACACCCTCCTTTTCGTATTGTTATTATACTAAATTATATCGCCAATGTCAATAGCATTGACAAATTCTAAAAATATGATAGTATTATAATCAGTAAAAAGTTAAAAAGTTGTGAGTATTAGCAGTACCTTGGCAATCTATATACTACTTTGATTTAAGGAGGACTGTCCTCTGTTAATTTAGAAAAAGAAAGCGACGCCAAAGGAGGTGTCAGCGATGTTTAAGAGAGTTGCAGTAGCACTATTGGTCGGGGCAGTTATGGTTTTTTTGGCCAGCTGCGCATTGTTTAATCAGGAACCAGTCGCCTCCTTTGATGTGTCAGGCGATGTGAAGTTAGTCGGTCAGGGCTATCAAGTTGAGACAGGAGCAGAGATTGATTTTGACGCTTCTGACTCATTTGACCCGGATGGAGAGATAGGGTCCCATTTATGGGACTTTGGAGACGGTATCAGTGAGGAAATAGATTCTTATCTAACGAGTCATTCTTTTTCGCAGATAGGAATATACTGGGTTACACTTCAAGTTTTTGATGAGTTTGGTAAACCCAGTTGCGCCAACTGTATGGAAAAGAAGTTCGTGGTAACAAACCCAATCCCGCCTCCACCTCCACCTCCGCCTCCACCTCCGCCTCCGCCGCCTCCACCTCCGCCTCCGCCTCCACCTCCCCAG